>Ga0163162_10000364_pt1 | contig 41117 bp, 44 predicted proteins | sample S55metaG_FD_115310 | JGI IMG/M metagenome (GOLD analysis project Ga0163162, IMG submission 115310) | Switchgrass rhizosphere microbial communities from Kellogg Biological Station, Michigan, USA - S5-5 metaG | ecosystem: Host-associated > Plants > Roots > Rhizosphere > Soil | place: USA... | reverse complement strand
TTTGCCCCAATCTTTAGAATAAAGTTTGATAAACATTTCTACAAATTGTTCATCTGTATATTTTTTAGGCAACCTACCCAGCACTGCCTGAATTTTTTCTTCTTTTTTATGTAATACCGCCATGGATTTTATTTTGTACAAAGATAACCGAATTTTATCATTATCGGTTTTTTGCTTTTTTGGCGAAAATAGATGGCCCAGGAGGTTAAATTTAACTCCTAACGAGAAGCTGTTACTTCTGCTTCGGCTGATTCGGTTTTTCTGTTCTTAACCAAACGTTCGCGATGTTTTAATCCCCAATCTCTTAATTCATTAATTACTTTATCTAATGATTCGCTGTATGGGGTAAGTTCGTAGGTTACGGTAACTGGAGTGGTAGAATATACTTTGCGGATCACAAATTCATTCAATTCCAGATCTTTAAGTTCTTTTGATAATATTTTTGGCGTAATTTCTCCAAGCGATTTTTGGATCTCATTAAAACGTTGTGGTCCTTCTTGCAAAGAAATAATCAAGGGTAACTTCCACTTACCATTTAATACATAGAGTGCATCTTTTACGGCATTTAAACTTGCCGTACAGGTCTCTTTATTATGGTGTTGTTTTGTTGGCCCCATAGTACAAAGATATAAGCTTTCCTAAAGGATATCACTATCCTTTAGGATATTAATACCCTTAAGATAGTTAAAGGTGAATAATTGTTCTCACGGTTTGAAACAGTAACTAAACATCAGTTATTATTTCTTCCAGCCTTTTTGCATTTTTTTGTAGGCTTTTTTACTGATCTTCGACTTTTTCTTGGATCTCGATTTGCCTTTTTTCTTTCGGGCATTAATGTTGTTTACCAATGAGTTTTTAACGCCCAACTTATTCTTTTTTTTGCCTTTCTTTTGATCCTTTTTCTTTTTGCTTTTTTTCTTCTCTTTTGCCATGATATAACTTATTTATTCATTTAACACCGAATGGTATAAAAAGGTTCCGGTAAAAAATGGCGTAAGCAGAAAAGTGGTCAAATAATTCTTTTAGCAATTATATGAAGTATATCCAGGCATCATCACCAATTGGTAATGGTTTCATTGAGCCTTAAATAAAAAAGCACCAATCTATTAAGACCGATGCTTTTAATACTGTTTATTAAACTTTTTTTGGGGGAAGGTCGAATGCAATCGCTTCGTGCTCAAAATGCCCATTATGTGCGCCATCGCAAAAAGGTTTGTTTTTGGATAAACCACAACGGCAGATCGAAAGTACTTCTCTGCCCTGTAAGCCATAAGCATTACCGTTTCTATCTACTATTTCGAAATCGCCCTCAATTTTAACAGAGCCGTTATTGTTAATGGTAAGTTTTGTTTTAGACATGTTTTGTTATTTGTCTGGCAAAACTAAGCCATAAAAGCCGAAATTTTCAGCAAGATTTCTATTTAGAAACATTCTCCCTTGAATCTATAAAGCCTCTTTTTTAATCACATAGGCAATCATATCGGTCCTGATTTCGAAACCCAGTTTCTGATAAAGCTTGATGGCAGCCTCATTATCGTTCCTAACATGCAGAAAAGGGATTTCGTTGCGGAGCAATATGCGTTTGATCTGCTCCTGCAGGATCTTAAAGGAATAACCTTTCCCCAAATGATCGGGATGGGTACAAACCGCGCTTACCTCGCGATAGGGGCTAGGGAAAAAGCGGTGACCAGCCATTGAAGCCAGTTTTCCATCCACGAATATGCCGGTATAGTTGCTCAATTCTATGGTTTTGGACAGGAAAGGTCCCGGTTTGGTCAGCTCTACCAGATCGATCATTTCATTAACATGATTCAGATCTAGATCTGTTATTCCTGTTGCATCTGGTGAGGGGATTTCTTTGCCACGAAAAACAAATTGAAACATATTGATATGGGTTAATAGGTTCCATTTTTCAGGTATTTCTACAGGTGTTTTGGAGAAAAATACGAAAAGGCTTTCTGCCTGACTGATCTGATAGAGGGTGTTTAGATTCGCCTGCGAATTATCTTTTAAGCCGGCAAATACAGTAATATCTTCAGTATAATATTTAACCTCGTTAATGCCTTTTGAGAACTGGTTATGACCAGATGTTAAGGCATAATAGATCGGATTATCCAATACGTGTTCCATTTGGCAAAGATATTAAATACTTAATCAGGTGGGGGTAAATTTTGGGTGGATTTGCGGTATGCCATTTTTAAAGATTGCAAAAATGCCCGCGGTTTTTAGTCGCGGGCATCTGAAATAGCTTTTAATATGAAGCTAATTTATTGATTTGATTCCGAACGAATCAGTTTCCATAATGATTCTACAGGTACTGTATTCTTCACTACCATTTGCATACTCGGGTTCATTTCACTATGTGTGTACATTTTGGTGTTTGAAACCGTTCCCACAACACGTCCGTAAACATCCAATACAGGGCCACCGCTAGATCCAGTTGCATAATCTGCAGAGATGGCCATCATTTCCCTAAAAAAATGGGCATCATCTGGTCCAGCTTCTTCCATATATTTGTTAGTTACGTTACCCTGGCTAAAAAAATAATGCATTCCCTTTGGATGTCCGAGTACAAAAACCTGATCACCAACATTTGCGGATTTTGCAAGAGGAAGGGCAGGCAGCATATCTCCATTTGTTTCCAGTTGTAAAATGGCCAGATCATTTTTTTTAGATGCTGTTAATATGGATTTAACTGCATAAACGTGACCATTTGCCAAGCGCACCGTAAATGCAACAGGTTTGAAGCCATCATGCATATCTGCATAGGTATTTACTACGTGATAGTTTGTTACCACAATTCCTTTAGCATCAATTACATAACCTGTTGATTCGCTCAAATGCGTATTTGAACACTTCGGGCAAAGATAAGAACAGCCAACAATCAGGATAGATTTTTTGGCCAACTCGTACAATGCATTTGGGCTTAAAGCCTTTTTGGTATCTTTTGCTAAATTAATTTCTAAAGTAATAGAAGGTACTTTTAATACCGCCAAGGCCGCGGTTGCAGTTACTGATTTTGTTTTGGTTAGTAAAGAATCTACACTTTTTTGGTAATCAGCTAAAATCTTTTGATCGTTGGTAAAATCCTGTGCACTTGCAGAGCGTGCTGTAAGCAATAGGCCAGATAGCAATACAATTAACTGCAATTCTTTTTTTATTCTAAATAGATTCATGGGAATTTTAATAAGTCCGGCCAGCTCGATTGGCCGGACAAGTAAAGAAATTTTTTTAGCCTATTTAGTTATTACGGTTACTCTTTCCTGGTAAGATTTGGCTTCCTTAGCCAAAGACTTGGCACGGTCTTCAAAATAACTCATAATTGCAGCCTTTTGTTCAGGAGTAGCTTTAGCTAAATTCTGCATTAATATTCCTTCCAGAATACCTTTGTATGGGGTTTCGCTAGGTAAAGTAGAAACACGACGTTTAAAGTAACGGATCATGCCATCCAAATCCTTATTCACCACAAACAGAGCGATTCGGCACATGTGGTTTTCAGCTTCGAACTGAGGTAACTTAAGTAAGCCAATGGTATAAGCCACATCTTCCACTTCCTGTGGCGTGTAGAAAACTTTATATCTGGCACCGGTTTCAGTTGCAATACTGTACATGTCCTTACGTATTTTGTCGAAAAGAATCCTGTTGGTTATTTCAGTACCTAAAGCCTGGTCAATGCTGCTTTTATCCATCATTAGTTTTCTGAAAAAAGGCGTTCCAAATTTAGTTGTACCTAAAGCAACTTCCAGGTAATCTCTGCTAAAGCGTTCGTAATCCTCCGAATTATCAAATAACTCATTTAGCACAGGTACGGGATCTTTTGAATTCTGGTAAAGCGCCAGGGCGTAAGGCAAACCTGTTATTAAACTTTTGTTTGCTTCATAAGCAGCTTTGTATCCTGGTAAGGAATTTTTTGGATCTAGTGCAGCTTTTACTTTCACAACAAATTCTTCTGCGTTTGATTTACCTACAACTCGGTTAATTTCTTGTCCTTTCGCATCTAGAATAAGAAAAGTAGGATAAGCCGTTACATTGTATTTTTTTGCAAGTTCTTTTCCTTCACCCTTTTCCATATCAAACTTTACAGAAATAAATTTTGGGTTAAAATAATCTCCGGCAACTTTTTTTGGAAATTCGTATGAAGCCATCTCTATGCAGGGTACGCACCAGGTAGTATAACAGTCAACCAGTATAAATCTTGGGGCTGCAGGGTCAGAAGCCTTATTCATGGCTTCTTGCATGGTAATAGTTTCAAAATTGATACCCTGAGCAAAGGTAGATTTCCAGCCTAATGTGCTTAAGCAAATGATGGTAAGAATAATTAATTTTCTCATTTTGTTGTTGATTTTTCTCCTTTAAGGGTAGATTCAATAAGGGCTTTTAATTTAGCATCAGTAGGACGAGGGGCATCAATGCTCACTGTTTTTCCGTTTTTATCAAATAAAATAAATCTAGGGATTTCTGTTACTTCATAGTCGCTAACAACAGACCCTTTGTTGTTGGTAAACAAGTGTAGGCCAGATAATTTTTTCTCTTCTACCATTTTTTGCCATTTGGCTTTATCGGTATCAATGGAAAGGCTTAGAAAAACTACATCTTTACCTGCGAAAGATTTTTCCAATTCTTCAAGTGCTGGCTGCTCTTTAAGGCAAGGCGCACACCAGGTAGCCCAAACATCAATAAATACCACTTTACCTAAGTTGTCTGATAATTTGTGCATTTTACCAGCAGCATCAGGATAAGAAAAATCGATCCAATCTCCACCAGGTTCTTGCATACGAGCTCTTTTCAACATTACTTTCATTTTATCACGCTGCTGATTGGTTTGCATATACTGCTCATTGCGTTCCAGGTATTGAATAAGGTTCATGTTTGCGCCTCTTTCTGCCTGTGCAACAATAAATTTAGCTTTCAGCTCCTTATTAGAAATTTCTGGGATGAGTATATCGGCAGCCATACCTTGTTTCGAATTATAGATGATATGTTTCACAAAGGCGAAGTAAAGCATGTAATGATAACCCATAGGCAGGTTCCATATATTGGCATCTGTCCATTTTTCATCATTATAAAATTTTACCAGACTCTCAGGATATTCATCTTTCTTCCCGATGTTTAAACCAGAAGCAGTTGGAATAATCACATCATATCTATAACTATAAGTTAAAAAATGTTTAGCCTGTTTATCGAAGGCTGTGTTTCCGGTATTGATATTTTTAATAAACTGCTCTACCGGCGCTTTAAGTGAATCAATGATTCTCAAATACCCGTCAGAAGGTAACGTGTAGCCATTTTTGGTATAACCATAATTTCTAAGTGGCTTTATCATTTTGTACCAGTCTGCAAATACCTGGTTTTCTTTATTGATATTCCCTGAATAAACAATTTGTCCGTCACCAGCGTCTACATTCAGTTCCTCGCCAGCTTTCAGGTAAACCGCATATTGTTCATCAAATACCCCTACATAACGGATGGTATTAAGATCTTCTTTCTTTACTTCTCCACGAAAGATTTGGTCTTGTCTGCTTTTTACCATCGGGAGAATAACCTCAATCTCACCATCTTCAGGTTTGGAAAAGAAAACCTCTTGAGTTTCCTTGCCATTTGGCAAAAGCTTGTGGAATTTTCCTTTAATGACAGCGGTTTGTGACCATGATGATGCAGATATAGCAATCATCGCAGAAAAAATTAGTGTTTTTTTCATTATAGTTTTGTATTTGTTTAAAAGTTGGTAAGTTTTAAATTGCTTGCCAGCGGTTGAATATGTGGTTTTGTTTAAATTATTTTATTCCCATATCAGGTAAAATCTGGCGGATGTAGCCGTACTTTAAAAGAATATTAGGATATGCAGCATATTTTTGTTTGAATTGGTCATCAGTATTCGCCATGGCCGCTTCTATGTACATGCTCACATCTAGCCAGGTAGAGTTGGGTGATAATGAGGTTATAATGGTATCTGGTCCAAGAAAACCTATTGCCTGAAAAGTTAAAGGAGTGCCAGCCGGTAAACCCACAATATAATTGCTGGTTAAAAAATAAGTGCTTAACCCGTAAGCATCACGCCCTGTTACAAATTTTTTAGAAACAGTATAAAACTTATCCAGGGTACTCGCATATTTATTATCCAATACTGTATTGGTAAGCATAGATCTTAATATTGCTGCTTTGTAATTCGCTTTAGTAGCTGCGCTCATGGTTGGGATTTTTGAGATCTGTGCAACTACAATGGTATTAAAACCTTTATAGGCATAGGTTCCGAAAGCATTGGTATTCATATTTTCAACCAAAAGAATACTCGGAACATGTATTTTGCCCGTTATTAACGGCATAATTTCTGTTCTTAAAAACGTGAGTGCGGTTGGTACATCTGCTTTATTACAATAAGTGAAAGATTGCACCACAGGTGGCGGTCCACTTTGTATGCCACCAAGCGAATAGCTTAAGGATAGGACTTCGTAATAAGTGTAAGCTTTTCCGAAAACATTTACCCGCTGTTGCGAGCCGATGGTATCGTTAACAAATACCGGGATGCCTGTTTCTTTATAAAACTGAAAATTGGCATGAATGGTTGCATCATTGGGATTATCTTCCATGGCCAACCAGTTTTTATCATAATCCGGAAATTTGGTAAAAGGTTCTTTTCTACATGAAAGCAGCGTAAACAAAAAGCATGCTGCAGTCACAAATAAAATATTTTTCATCTTGATCAGGTTAAGGTTGAATATTACGTACACTGCGAATGGGGTTGGTTAGTGATCCCCTGTTAAATTCTATAGCATAATTAGGGATGGGTACCTGCCAGCTGGCGGCATCCTGAGCAATAGAGTTTAGAACATAATTTCCAGCTCGGGTGTAGGTATTCGTTTGCGCATCATAATTATAGGTAGGATGTTTGATCGTAAAATCTGCACCTAGCGGATATTTTGAATTTACTTCATACCGCCTCAAATCGAACCAACGATGACCTTCAAAGCAAAATTCCCTCCTACGTTCATCCCGGATAAAGTTAACCAGAGCCGGGTTAGATGCTGGTTGCTGGCTGCTTGTGTTATTGTTAAAGCGCATCGCCTGCAGTTTCTGAATTTCACTCCAGGCTTCACCATCAGCACCAAGCATAGCTTGCGCTTCTGCACGGTTAAGCAACATTTCTGGCAAACGGAAAGAAAAGATGCAAGATACCTGCTCCGGATCGTTATAAGTTTCCCAGGTACGGTATTTAGCCGGAAGAAATGCTTTGCTTTTTGCAGATAGCTTAAAACAGGCATTCAGGCGTAAATCATTAGGGCTAAAGCGCTGTATCAGATTATCAGAAGCTTTAAAACCAGATGCAAGACGATCAACAGGAGAAGAAGATCCTAAAGAATCATTAGGAAAAACGACAGGAACAGCATTTGTTCCCATTGTAAATATGGTCTCTGTAGAACTGCGGTAAGTAAAGTTACTGTTTGCCACATAACGCTTTAAATCAATGATACTGTAACCCATATTTTCATATCCATTAGTTACCTGCAATACTTTATCATATTGTTCGGTAAATAGATATACCCGGCTTTGTAAACATTTAACAGCAGCAATACCTACCCTAATTTTAGTTGTAGGATTGTAGCCTTGAAGGAAATCTGCGGCTTGATTAAGATCTGCTACAATCTGATTATATACAGCCTCATTATTTGTCCGTTTAAAATAGATATCTTCTATTTTTTCCGAAATCTTTAAAGGCACACCTTCATCAGTTGCTGCAGTAGCCTTACGGTATGGAGCGCCATAGATATTCTGAATTAAAAAGTAGTAATAAGCGCGAAGAAAATAGGCTTCACCACGTAAATGTTGCAGGTTTACATCGGCCGGGTTTTTTGCAGCAATTTCCGAAGCTTGATAAATTAATGCATTAATGGCACTAATGCGTTTATAAACTTTTTTCCACATGATATCATTCCAGGCGAAGCCTAAAATGTTGACCGCTGGATTCTGCCCCCAGTTGTGAAAACCAGAAAGCATGTAAAGCGGAGTAGCCTGATCTCTGTCAGCAGCTCCAAGTACAAATGCTTCACTATCATCATCCATCACGTGGAGCCATGGTGCAGAAAAATCAGTCTCTGAAGTAATATTTCCCATGGTTGTAGGATTATAGAGATAGTAACCATATACATTATTCATGAAGGCCTCGCCAATCATTACCTTGTTCAGGTCGTCGGTGGTTTCCAGGTATTTTTGATCTGTAGAATATTCTTCCAAAAACTTGCTGCAGGAGCTCAGGAGCAAAAGGCAAGTTAAAAGGGTTATAAGATATTTCATAGCTTGTTTTCTTTTAAAATGAAACATTAATACTTGCGGTATAGGTTGGTCTAATCGATAGATTGATGTTTGGAGTAGCACCCGATTGCGTTGGATCTTGTCCCTTCAACATTTTATTGGTGATGGTGAATAAGTTTGTCCCTGTAAGGCTTACATAGGCCGAACTCAATTTTAATTTACGCATTACAGATTCTGAAAAACTGTATCGGAAAGATGCAGATTGCAATTTTAAGTAATCGCCGCTCACTAACCTGACATCAGAATTATCATACATGTCATAAGCACTTGCACCCAGCTCAAGGCTGCTCGTGGGATAGTTTTGCCACCATGGATTAATTCCATTCGTAGATACCTGAAGGCCTGGAATGTTGGTATAAGCTTCATCACCTGGTCTGCGCCAACGATCTACAAACTCTTTACGTAAATTTTGCTGCGGATAAGCACTGGTAGTGGCATAACCTGAAGCAATTTTCATCAATCGGATTTTGTTTCCTAAAGAATAAGTGAGGTTAAATGATAGTCCAAAATTTCTATATCCAAAATAATTTGATAAGCCACCCTGAATAAAAGGTTCGCGACGACCTGACTCACTCATGATTTCCAGGTAAACGTCTTGCCTATCCATATTTAGATAACGCTGTTGGTATGCCGCCGAATTTTTTTCTTCTAAACCATAGAAAATGGGTGAGCCATCAACAGGGCTTAAGCCTTTAAATTTGTAAGAATAAAAGGTGTTAATCGGTTTTCCAGCCAGCTGAATATTTCCGCTTAGGTAATTGGAGTAATTAATGTTGTCGATAAGTACATTGTTTCTATTGTTGATGGCCTGGTTAATGATTTTATTCAGCACCTGGCCCAATTGCGGATCAAAACGCCAAACAAAACCACGTTTAGACTTATCCATGCCTACATTATTAATGGCCGTAACGCTTAATGCTACTTCTACACCTTTATTTTCTATTGTTCCGCTATTGATGACGTAAGATTCAACACCATTGATTTCTGATACGGTTTTATTAAGAAATGCATCTTGCGTTCTTTTATAGAAGTAACCTATTGATCCACTCACTTTATTGCCAAACAAAGCAAAATCTAAGGCAATATTAGATGAGGAAGTACGCTCCCATTTTAAATCTGGATTTGGGTAATTAACAATATTTGCAGATGAAGAATTATAATAAGGATCAGTAGCTGGATTTTGTTTAATGATCATATATGGCGATTGCCCTGGAAGCATATTTCCTTGCCAGCCCCATGATCCCTTTAAGGACAGATCACTTACCCATGAGGTATTTCTGGCTACATCTTCTTTCATATTCCACCTACCAGAAAAGGCGTAGATCGGGAGCAATTTATTATTTGAACGTGTTCCAAATAAGTTAGATTTTTCACCACGAATATTAAAATTGAAAATATACTTATCACGGTAAGAATAACCTGTTGTACCATACCAGGCAAATTCGTTAGTCAGCTGGCGATTGAATGAACCTAAGGCAGCCTTGGTAGACATCCATTGGTTATAATAGCCTGTATAACTAGTAGGTACAATATCAAAGTAGCCACCCATTTCCGGGAAATATCCTCTTCTCGTGATGTCAAAACCGTTATATTCATTTGATTTTATTTCCGTACCTCCTGAAATTGTAAGGGAGTGTCTGTTTTCTGCGCCGAAGGTTGTAGCATAGTTGGCCTGTAAACGGCCAGTGTAATTGTTATTACGGGTCTCATTTTTTGTCCATTCACCTCCCACAGGAGCCATATCATTACGGAGCGCAAAATCATTGCGAAGTTTACCGATATAATAAGAATCTTTTGTATAATACAATTGCCTGTCGTTATTACTGATGGCATAGGCGAAAGTACCTTCCACGTTAAACTTTGGCGTAATTTTTAACCTTACCAAAGCCTTCAAGTTGCTTGCAATCAGGTCTGTATGGTCAGAGCTGTAATCTCTGTCTTTCAGGATGTTGTAATTAAAAATTCGACTTCCATTGATAACTACTGGATAATAAAAATAGCTCCCGTCAGGATTATAAGCAGGCAAAGTTCTACTGGTATTGTAAGCATAATTCATGATGCCTAAATCACTTGGCGAATAATTCCTGGAAGAGTAATTTCCTGCAAAGCTTACTTGCGCCAGAAACTGATCATAGTCTGCTGTTACATTAACTACTGATGAATACCGCTTATTGTATTCCCCCTTAATTGTTCCCTGCTCATCCAGATAACCCAAAGAAGAATAAAATTTAATACGGTTAGAGCCTCCGGATAAAGTTAAAGTATGATTTTGAGAATATGAATCCTGGGTAATCAGACCTAACCAATCTGTATTTACACCGGCATAATAATCACTCTGGCGTTTAAACTCGTTATAATCAATGGTTCCTTTATAATATTTTTGAAGGGCATCTTCGTAGCCTGAAAACTGCGTTACGTTGTTGTATTGTATTCGTCGTTCTACCATTTCCTTTGAAACATCCATTCGTTCTTCAGAATTCATCATGTTCATGTTTCGGTCCGAATAACGCGGACGTCTGTTGAAAGTGGTATTGGCTGAGTAAGAAATGGTTGCTTTACCGGGCTTACCTTTTTTGGTCGTAATTACAATTACACCGTTACCCGCTTTGGCGCCGTATAAAGCGGTAGCAGAAGCATCCTTAAGCACGTCAATCTGGTCAATGTCTTCAGGATTTAATCCTGCAATGGCGTTACCTAGTAAGTTTACAAAGTCAAGATCATTAACTGATTTTGGATCAATATTTACAGGGTCTTGAAGTACAATTCCATCAAGCACCCACAGTGGCTCACGGTTACCTAAAATAGTGGATGTGCCACGGATTCTAAGCTTGGGTGCTGCGCCTACCTGTCCTGAATTCTGCATAAAAACCAGTCCGGGCACCCTGCCTTCTAATAATTTGTCAATGGTATTCACACCGGGTGTAAGAATATCTTCAACTTTAATACTAGTAATCGCACTGGTTAACTGACGACTATCAATTTGCTGATAACCTGTGTTTACTACAATGTCTTTCAGCTCGGATGCAGATATTTTGAGCGAAACAACACGTGCCCGTTGTGCAGGAATTTCCAAATGATGATAGCCCAAATGATTAATTTCAAGCAAGCTGGTTGAATATTGAGCCGGAATGGTAAAATGACCACTTTTATCGGTTTGGGTATAGAACTTTGTTCCTTTTACCCTTACCGTAACACCTTCCATCGGTTTATCATATTCATTGGTAACACTTCCGGTTACGGGACCATTTAAAGCTTTGTCTGCATCGGTAGCTACGCTAGCTTTTTTTTCTGTAATAATGATAATCCGGTCTTTAATTTCATAATCAAGGTCCTGACCTGCGAACAGCTTTTTCAATGCGCTGTTAAGCGGCTCCTTAACAAGTTTCAAAGTAACCGGTTTTGCTTTCTTTAAAATGAGGTCATTATAAGTGAAATCATATTTGGTTTGCTTCCTGATTTCTGTTGTTGCCTTAATAATGGTTGCGTTCTTGAGATCAAGTGTCACGGTTTGTGCATACAATTGATTCGAAAATGAAAGTGAGAATAAAAAAAACAAAATGATAATCCACCTAAAAGATAACAGTGAATTGGTATTAGTGGCTTCGCCATTAATTTTATGACCGGACATACGCCCGCTATACTCCTTAAAAAAAAGGAAATCGTTCATATTGTGATTAGTTTGTTTGGTTATGGGTTGTTGATTGGTTGGTAGATATGTGGCTATGATATGGATTAGTTTTGTCCTTACCATGTTCTGCCTTGCTGGTAAAATTATTTCATCAGTTTCACCCTCCTTCCTTCAACATCAAATTTTAAGTTGGTAATTTTTTCAAGCGCTGAAAGTACTGCAGATAATGGTTTGTCTCGTTGGATAGAGGCATGAATCTGGATGTCTTCAGGGATGCCACTGTAATCGATTTCCAGGTTATACCAGCGCTCAATCTGGCGAAGCACCGCTGTAAGCGGTGTAGCCGTAAAAATAAATTCGCCATCTTTCCATGCAGTATTTAATGTCACATCTACAGGCGTAATTTGAAAAGTATTTCGGTTTAATACAGCCTGTTCTCCAGGATTTAAATATGATGGATTCGAAGTGTTAGGGCCTTTAAGTTGCACCCTGCCGTGAACAAGCGTAGTAACTGTTACCCCCTCATTTTCATACGCATTTACATTAAAAGCTGTTCCCAAAACCTTTATTTCCTGCGTCTCAGTGCTCACGATGAAAGGTTTGTGAACATTATGGGCAACCTCAAAATAAGCCTCACCCCGAAGTACAACCCGTCTTTCATTAGCTGTAAATATACTGGGGTAAGATATCGATGAGGCAGCATTTAACCATACTTTGGTGCCATCAGCCAAAGTGATGCGATATTGCCCGCCTTTTGGTGTGCTTAAAGCAAAGTTCTGCACTTGAGCTTCTGTTTCAAGCAAAGCCCCATCCTTGTAGCGGATTGCTTTTTCGCCTGCAATAATTTCTTCTTTGCTACCTTCTAACTGGTATATTTTCCCATTTGCAGCCTGTAATGTTGCCCGATGGGTTCCGGGCTGAATATCATGTGCAATAGCTTTTGTTAAACGGTCTTGAGCACGATTTGATTGATAGATATAAAACGTGGTAAATAATACAATCACTAGTGCAGCGGCTGCGGCCACAAATTTGAACGTTGAAAACAACCTCAGCTTTTTAGCTGGTTTTGGTTCTGCGATGTGTTGCGCAATTTTCTGCCAGGCTAAATCTCCAACTTCTTTTGCCTTTGTATGAGCGGTATGTGAGGTTGAATCAAAATAATCGCTAACAGCCTCATCAAATAGTGCCTGATGCTGGTCATCCTGAAGATGTTGATGTAACTCGGCCAATTCATCTTTATTGATGATATTCTGGAGATACTGATCAAATAAAAGGTTGATTCTGTTTGGCTTGCTCATCTTAAACTAAGGGAAATTTGCCCTTTTAGAATAGAATACACATGAAAAAGAAAAAATAGCACCTCTTATTTAATTATTTTTTTAATAAAGAGGGTAGCAGGAGAATAAATAGCTCAAACGACCTCGATTTTAGCACTGTTTTTAAGTGTTTATTGGCTTTTTGGATATGATGATTAATGGCAGAAAGACTGATATTTAGTTTTTCACTAATTTCCTGATAACTGAGCCCTTCCAGTTTATGTAAAGTATAAACTTCCCGTTGCCTGTCTGTAAGCTGATTCATGGCCTGATCTAAAATGGTTTTCGCCTGTTCAGCATCATCACCTTCTTCCATAGGGTGATACACCGCTTCCTGGCCAACCTCATGCCGCATGAGCTGGTCATAAACGTTTTTCCGGATCGCATTTTTAGACAGGTTTGTGGCAATCTTATAAAGGAATGCACCAAAACTAAGTTCAGTATCAATCATTTCACGGTTAATCCAGATCTTTAGAAATACATCTTGTAAGATATCCTGAGCTAAGTCTTCAGATTTTAACAAGTAAATCAATTTACTGGCGAGTCTACCGGAATATATCTGATATAACTGTTTAAAGGCAGTCTTATCCCCACTCTTTAATCTGGTTAGTAATTCCTTTTCGGCAGTAATGGGTATAGACTTCACTTCGCCATAGTCGTTTAGTTTACTAATTTATATAAAAACTGGCTTGAAGCAATATTTTTTTGAATAAAGTCGTCCTTTCGCGTCTGAATTTTTAAAAAAATTAACTAAATTTCTTAATCTATTTAACTGCTTGTGGTTATTTCTTAAACTTGGGCAGAAAAGGTTAGCCTACATCTGCAATTTCTATTCGCAATGCCTTGCCAGAAATTTGATTGAGTTAATTTTAGTTAGCTTTCGATTTGCTTAAAGGACTTGGTGCATGCTAAATCAAAGAATAATAAACACCATTTCTGTTATAGCCCAATCCAGCTTTAACCTTAATCGAATAATTAAATTTTACCAGCGGATATAACCTCAAAGTTCCCGAATATCGATATAGGTTTTTTAGCTTAGCTTCCGATTGATATATTTAGGCTTTAATTTTGAGAAAATACTCAACCATTAATCAATTTACATGAATAATTTTTTTCGGTACCGCTTTATTCCTGTTTTTATGCTTTCCATGCTTTGCCTGGTTTCATGCCGACAAAAAACCGACGAAACTGGTGCCGGCCAGTCGGTATCAGCCTCAGGGCAATCTACAGCTGATCTAATATCCTTTATTGTTTCATTAGATACGCTCAAGGGATCTAAAAAGCTCAGGCTTATCATTAATCAGCAGGATAGTATATTGTCATTAACGCCCGGAAAGGAAAAAAATCCTTTTTACCATTATTTTAGGGCAAGAAAGTTTTCGCTCCAAAAGAAAAAAGATAGTGCTTTAGCCGCTTATCAACACATGAAGGGCTACCATAAAAATGACGACATTGAACTATTAAAGGAGAATCTAATCATTTCTTATACCATTGCAAATGGATCGATGGTAGAAGCCACACTCATGAACCGGATTCTGTCTGGTTTAAAAACAGCTGAGACGCAGAAAAGCTGTTTAACCTTTTTTTATTACGATTTAATTGCACAGGCTTATTATCAAAACAATAACGGACAAAAATCATTGGAATATGCTGCCAAGTATTTTGCGGCGAATCCTTATAAAAATCATCCCGTTATTAAGCAGCGATATTTTGACATTTCTTTTTTACTGGCTTCAAGGCTTGGCGACTTGAGCAAAATGTTATACTACAACAACCAGGCGCGCATACTGGCTGTTGACATCAAAGACAGTCTCGCACTCGCCCGTACCTATGATAACCAGGCACAGATTTACAGTAAACAAGGGAAGACAGACAAGGCGGTGGATTGTAGCCGTATATATTTCCGTTTTCTGAAAAAAACGGATAACTTAAATGATATTGCCTATAATAATCTGGCTACGGCGTTTATACAAAATGGTGAACTAGACTCTGCTATCTTTTATTACCGTGCAGGGATAGAAATGGAAAAAAAAGATCCTTCAGGGAAGCGCAAAACTACTCCTTATCTGGGCCTGATGGATGCTTATAAGTTTAAGGGAGATTACAGATCGGCCCTGGCTGCTGCCGATTCCCTTTATAAAACCGAAATCAGGAATAATAAAGCCATAGAGGCAGCAAAAATAGCTGAATTGCATGAAAAATACGAGGTAGAAAAGAAAGACCGCAGTATTAACGACCTTAACAGCCGGAATAAACTAAATGAAAAATTGATCAATCAACAACGCTGGTTACTGTTTATGGTAATGGTTGTTTCTCTTGCTGCTGTATCACTGTTTATTATCAGTTATCGCCAGCTTCGTTTAAAGGATAAAAACAAGCTTCTTGCAGCCGATAACCAGCGTTTAATTATGGAACAAAAACTGCTTCAGGTACAGCTTAATCCCCATTTTATATTTAACGCTATTTCCAATCTCCAGGGCCTGATCTCTTCAGGCAACACGTCAGAATCTGTCAGATACCTAAAATCCTTTTCGGGTTTGCTCAGGTCAATCCTCGAACAAAATAGAAAAGATTTTATCTCCATTGACGAAGAAATATCTTCTTTAAATAATTATCTGTTATTACAGCAAATGCGTTATGCTGATACTTTTACCTATCAGATTTCGGTTTCGGAAGAAATTGACGCGCAGGGCATACTCATTCCACCAATGCTTATTCAGCCATTCATCGAAAATTCAATCGAACATGGATTCAGGAATATCCCTTACAAAGGGCTGCTTAAGATTTCATTTGAAAAACAGGCCAATCAGCTTGAAATAACGATAGATGACAATGGCTGCGGTTTGGGCAACAAGGCATCCGGAAATCAGCAAAAACAATCTTTGGCTCAAGCCATTCTGACCGAGCGGTTTGATGCACTTTTTTGCCGTTACAGCCAAAATGCCAGTTTTAATATGACCGGCAAAAAGGGTATGGGTGAAAGTGGTGTGCTGGTAATAATCAATATCCCAATTATCAACGATTAATATATATCCTAACATGAAACTTTATATATTAGAAGATGAGCCGCGTATCTTGCAGCATATTTTACAGATTGTAAGCCAGATTGATTATGTAGAAGTGGTGGGTTCCGCCGCCGAAATCGCCATCGCAGCCTTAGAAATACCAGCTTTAAAACCAGAAATTATTCTTGCAGATATCAGATTAAAGGATGGCGATAGTTTTCAGCTTTTTGAACAAATTCGGGTTGCCGATTTTCAGGTTATATTCTTAACTGCTTATGACCAATATGCAATACAGGCACTTAATCTTGGGGCTTTTGGCTACCTGCTTAAACCTGTTGATGAAGAATCTTTAACTTCTGCACTAAATAAATGTTTCCACCATCGTAAACAGGATTTATTTGATCAGCAGCAATTAAGCATCGCTAAAGAACATTACCTTGCCCAGGGATTATCGGCTAATAAGCGTATTGCACTCAAAACACTAGAGTTTATTGAAGTGGTTGCGATTGAAAGTATCATGTTCTGCAGGGGCGATAAAGGGTATACTACTTTTGTAATCAAGGGATCAAATGAGATACTGGTATCAAAAGGTTTAAAAGATTATGAGAGTTTGTTATCTCCTTTTGGCTTTTTAAGATGCCACCAATCCTACCTGGTCAATTTCGCTTATGTTAAAAAATACTTCAGGGAAGGCTATCTTCAAATGGAGAACGGAGAAAAGATTCAGGTTTCCAGTAGAAAAAAAGAAGAGGTACTAAGGTATCTGGAAAATATTGCTTAGGCTCTCCTGAGCAGAACATATTCAAATTTATAAGCAAAACGGAAAGCATATGTCATTTGGCTTAATTTGCAGACCTGCCCATATACCAATTGTGCAGTTCATTGCAGTATTGATCTATATCTGGATTCCTGAATCTTAATTACTATTGACTTTACCAGGGACTAATTCCCGTTTCAGGTGCATTATCATCGCTAAAAAATTGTCCGGTTGGTCCATCAGCGCCTAATGTTGCCGCTTTTACTACCCTTGCCGCTGCATCAGTTACTGTTCCCGGACCTGAATGGTGATTAAAATCTGTTGCTGTGTAACCAGGATCAACAGCATTTACTTTAAAAAAAGTATCACTTAATTGATGTGCCAGTAAAATAGTGTAGGCATTAAGCGCAGCCTTTGATGAAACATATGCTGCGGGTTTTACCTTGTAGTATTTCCAGGTTGGGTCGTTATGCAGCGCAAGTGAGCCCAAGCCCGATGTAACATTAACAATTCTAGGTTCAGGAGATTGCTTTAGTAAATTGATAAATGCCTGTGTCACTTCTATCACTCCAAAAAAATTTGTTTCAAATACCTCTTTAAATACATTTATATCCGTATCCAGTGTGGCTTGCATGGTGCCGGCAATACCAGCATTATTAATTAATACATCAAGTGATTTGATTTTTTGAGTTAGCCATTCGGCTGCGGCTTTAATTGATCTGGCATTGTCAACGTCAATTTCAATGGATTCTACCTCATTTAAGCCTTCTGATTTTAGCAGATCAACAGCCATTTCTCCCTTTTTAATATCTCTACAGCCCAGATAGACGTAATATCCTTGCTGTAATAACTGTTTGGCCGTTTCAAAACCAATGCTTTTATTTGCTCCTGTTATGAGTACTGTTTTCATAATTAAATTTTTATGATACAAATGTAAATCAGGATGCCAGTCAGGGTAGAACACATTCATCGGTATTAATGGTACATTTTGCGGATACTGGCACGGTATGCTGACGGTGTTAGCCCTGTTTCACGTTTAAAAAAGCGGTTGAAATAAGAAGTGTCAGAAAAGCCCAGATCAAAGGCAATTTCTTTCAAAGCTTGATCGGTATGGAATAGCAATCGCTGTGCCTCTAATATCAATCGCTCGTGAATGTGTTTAATGGCGGGTTTTCCGCTTTGTATTTTCACAACTTCGCTTAAATGTCCGGGTGAAATATTTAATAAAGAAGCATAATCACCCACTTCGCGCAGCTCCCTGTAATAGTCATTAATCTTCGTCTGGAAATCTTTTAACAACAGTTTCTCTGCGGAATGGTCGTTGTCTTTAAACTGTTCAGTATACAGTCTGCTCAGGTAGGTAAGGAGTAAGGTGAGGTAGGCCGTAAGCATACGTTGCTGCCACTCGCTCTGATTTTGGTATTCTACCTTTATTTTTGCGAGCATATCTTCAACAAAATCAAGGTCAGCTGTGCTAAGTGCCAATTCATGTTTATCATGTAGGTTTTGTATCAATGGAAGTTTGCTTAATGAAGCGTTTTCCTGGAGCGAAAGAAATTCCTTGGTAAAGGCAATTCCGGTACTCCATAATTTTTTAAAACCTTCTTTAACAATGATCTGATTTGGTCCCGAAAAATATACAGTATTATTTTTAAGCTTATAGGGCGTCATATCAATCCACTGGCGACTATCTGCTCTTCTGATCAAAACGATAAGGTAATGGTTTTTGCGGTGTGGAATAAGCAGTTCCGATTGGTTTGGTAAAGTGCCTTCAAATTGATATAACCTGAAGTGTTTATTGCCGGCAATTTCATCAGGTTCTAACTTGTAAATGGGCAATTTTTGATTGGGTGTCTGCATGGGGTGCTTACAAATTGGAAAAAAACATCATGGGTAGATGGATAATATACATTGATTTTTATAAAAATTAGACATCATTCTTTTAAAAGCAATATTCAAAAAATACAAATGAATCATAATGGAAATATCTGTATTATATAAAATACATTTTAATTATCTTAAAAAGTAAAAATGTGTATTTTTTTAATATATTTCGGGTGCTTATTTTTTTATTAAAAATAAAGTACGTATCTATGTATAAGTCAAATCCATCTGCTCATTCAAATCGCTTATCAAAATGAAAAATGCTCTTTCATCAATTATTCCGATAATTTCCTATTAGCTTTATCTCTAATTATCAGTTAGTTAAATCTTATTTTGTTTTTAGTATTGATATTTATCCTCATCATTTAAGGTGCGAGATAAAAAGCAACTGGTTATATAATTTTCTAAACAAATTAAGAATATTTTAATCTGTATTAATTTACATTTTTAATAAACCTTAAACCAAACAACGTGAAAAATTTATTGTCAATTATCATTCCTGTGCTCGAAGGGATGGAAGAATCTCCATTGAAGCACCAACTCTTAGCCTATTTTCCTCAACAAGCTGAACATTTTAAAACAATTGAAGACAGTTTTGTGAAACTTACTGCAGTTCTGCATGATAGGGATCATCTTAAGCCTTTTTTTCATAGCTGGAGCCAAACTAATAATAGCGCGGTAACTGTTGCGGGATTAAGCAACCGCATGACCATGATGATCCATAAAAATATGCCTATACCTGATGAAGCACAGCTTTTCAGATCAGTAGCCAGCCTAAACAGGATTGTTGATGAAGACCTGGCTGTTGTTGGCAAAGTATTACACTCTGATTTGTTCTATACCATGGCTACCAATACCTGTGGCGATGATGGCTGGTTGTTAAGGCAATACCTTGATCCAAGTGCACGTGCCTTTAAATATTGGAAAGACCAGAACTCGTTGCGCAATAAAGATTTGTTGATTGGCCTGTTAACTACACTGGTTCATGAAATTTATACCCATGGCGAGGTGGAGTTTATCTTGCCAAAGTTTACCCGCTGGTTGGAAGATGATTTTGGTTTCGATAAAGATACCTTAAAACATACATTGGCCTGGATAACCGTACACTGTGGACCAACTGAGAAAAACCATTTCTTTTTTGCCGTTAATGCCATCAATTATTACGTTAAGGCAATGGATGTAAATTTGGATGATTATGACCTACGCGAAATCGTTGCCGATTATTTGAGTAAAAAAGCAGCAGTAATGGAAACCATTAGTGCTAGTTTGGAGCCTGTAATGTCTGAAGAAGAAATGGCATAAATGATGACGGGCGAGCTTGTAGAAAAACATACCATCTGTAATAAGGAAACACTGAATGAATTATTGATGAAACACCTGGGCGAAATACCCTGCAATGGTGCCGACTCTTTTTCTCCGGTTCCAGTTGCCGTAAACCGTAGCGAAATTGTACGGATGGAAAAACTATGTCAGGTTTTAAACAAAGCGTTAACCAATGTTGTAAATGCTTATTTTACCGATGAAAGGATACGTGCTATTTACAATTTTGATGAGGGTTTAAACAATATTTTGAACATCGCAAATGCACGGCCTTATGAAGTGGGCATGTACCGTCCCGATTTTTTACAGGCAGAAGATGGTAGTATCAAAATCTGTGAGATAGGGGCAAGGTATCCGATTAATGGATGGATGTTGAGTTATTACCTGAATGTGATTGCTGAAGATAGCCATTTGCCCTTTTTAGAAGCTGTTCCTCATCAACGTGATTTTATTCATGCCATTTTTAGCCGTTTCACTAGTAATGAGCCTATTGTGCTGGTGCATGAGAAAGAAAAAGGAACCGAGGTATTTTACCTGTTAAATGAGTTTAGCAAGCAGGGCCTGGATTATGTTTCTGCAAGTCCGGCCCAGTTAAAATGTCAAAATGGGTCAATTTTGTTTGATGATAAACCCGTTGATCAGTTTATATTGGAAATGGACCGTGAAGAACTACGTAACTTTGACCTTGAGGTATTAAAACTGATCATCAATAAAGGGAACTACTTTAACGATGTACGGACACTAATCTTGGTTCACGATAAACGCATCCTTGCTGTTCTTTATAATGAAGAGATCATGAGAAATTATCTTTCTGAAGAAGAATATCTTTTCTTACGGTCCTTTTTAATACCTACTTATGCCTTGCATACACCTGAAAAACGGAATGAAGTAAGCAAATCGTCATTAAATTGGGTGTTAAAACGTAATAGTGGTGGCCGTGGTATCGATATGTACGTAAAAAGTGATTGCGAAGCCGTTTTTTGGTCTGGTATTATAGCGAAACAATGGCCAGAGTATATGGTACAACAATATGTACCTCAACGCTGGTTTAAATATGGTAGTGGTACGGAGAAAAGCTTAATAAATTTAGTAGGGATGTTACTGTGTTACAATGACCGGTCTTTTGGTCCTGGTTTGTTCCGTGGTTCTGCAGAAAGTGTGGTTAATGTTCATCAGGGTAGGGGAGTCATTTTTCCTGCTATGATGTCGGCATCATAGGTATGACACATGCCATCATTATACCCCTGTTTAATAAGGCGGCTTATATCACGCAAACTTTAAATTCACTCATCCGGCAAAGTAAACTGCCGGATGAGTTGGTTATTGTAGACGACTTAAGTACAGATGATAGCCTTTCTATTGTTTATGATTATTTACGTAATCATATTTTGGCTTTTGGCAATTGCAGGATACAGGTTATAGAACTCACCGAGAATAAAGGCCCGGGCAATGCACGTAACATCGGTTTTGCTGCTACTAATTGCGAATTAGTCAGTTTTTTGGATGCTGACGACGAATATCATCCAAGGCTGTTGGAAGTTGCGGCTCATGCATTTGAAGTGCATCAGCTAGATTTTATGGTGCTAAACATTGCTTTTATGCCAGGCAACAATATATATCCAGATCTGGAGCCCTTAAAAAAGTACCTGCAACCGCTTGATGTAGATCTATTCCTCATTAAGGATCCTTTAATGGCAGTTAGCGCCCCGCATTTTATTATGGGGGTTGGAAGTAATGTAATTACACGAAGTAAATGGATTGCAGCTAACCGATACGAAGCAGAAGTGCAGTTAAATGAAGGCATCGATTTCTGGTACAGGGTACTAAAAAGTATCTTAAACGAGGTGCCAGGGAAAATAGCATTGCAAACCGGTGCTTATCTTTACGTTAACGAGGTGCCTGGTAGCCTTTCGCGGAAAAAATACAGCCATTTTAAACAAATCGAATTACCACCGATAATTTCCAGGTATATAAACAGTAAGGACAAATACGACCGGCTGTTAATGGGCATGATCGGGGAGCGCTGGTATAAACATGCTTTACAGAATTTATCATCCAATAGCCAAAAAATCAAATTTTTATGGCATTATCGCAGCTATTTGACTAAATACATCGGCTATCTGCTCATCAAAAGATAAATATTTTAATGGTCAATCCCCTTCTTAATCAATACTACCAGATTGTTAGACAGTCTGATCTTTTCAGGTCCTATTATTTAGATCATGAAGCTTATCAAAACGCACCTATAGTAGGGAAAAAGCAATTAATTAAACTGTTAAATGATCATTTTGATCTGCATAACCAGGAACATGGTGTTTATTTAGTGCGCTCTGGTGGATCCACCCAAAAACCGCTGGTTTTTCCAGTCGATATTGCAGAAAATCTCGAACAGCGGGCAGCGCTTGCTTCGGCATTACAACAAGCTAAAGTTTTTACGCCAAAAACCATTGCACTTAATATGTTCGGTTATATGGATATGTACCGCACTGCTGCTATTATGGACGATCTGCTTGAGCGGTGTAATGCAACCACTTTGGTGGCCAGTGCCAGCTTGCCTTATGAAGATGCCTACCAGATGGCGCTAAATTTTAAGCCTGATTTATTATTAGGTACACCTTCAAAATTATTCCTTTTTGCACAATACCTTAAAAAAAATCAACTGCGTTTATCCATTAATAATCTCTTGTTCGGTGGCGAGTTTTTGCCACCATCACATGTCAAGCTTTTCGAAGATATTTTCGGAACCCGGCAACTCTATTCGTTATATGGTTCTGCAGAAACGGGGATTTGGGCCTGGTGCGATTATAGCCGATCACCATCATTGTTCAGTGTAATTGATGGACTGGTAGTGGAGCCAAGCAGTGCTGATGCAGGTGGCTATGGTTCTCTCCTCGTCAGTAATTTATTTCGAAAGCGTTTCCCGATTTTTAGATACAATACTGGTGATATCGGTAAATGGGTAGAAGTTGATGGCCAACTTTACCTTGAATTAAAAGGGAGGTCTTCAAATTCTTTTATGTTTAATGAGTGCAACTATGAGCTCGATGATTTTAATGCCGTTTTTGCAGATGTTGAACGGTTTCAGATACAGATCACATCTCAAGATGGTTCTAATTCTATAAGATTTATGTTAATCAACGATGTAGCCAATAGTGATCAAGAAGCCTATACCGAGTTAAAGCTTCAGGAGATCTATCAGGTATTTGGATATCGTGTTAAAAATTTAGAAGTTTTAGCGGGTAATGATCTAAATCTTTATACCAATGCCACTACGGGTAAAACGCCGGTGATTATTGATCATCGGGTGTAATTGCAGCAGCATTGTAAGAACTAATTTTATTTCATTCCAACTCCTGTGAGGCAGGACTAAAAGTTTGGTGTTTGCGGAATTTCGACCTGGGGATCATGATCCTTTACTACGATATTCGCAAATGGCGCAGTTTGCCTGAAAGCGACCGTATCTGCAGGTGTATTGGCCACGAAAACAGCTAATTTTCCATTCGTAAAACTATCGTTATGGATGGTTGAAGGCTTAATCGCTAGAGCCGATCCATCCGCAGGGATCCTGAAGGTAGTAAATCTAATTTGAGGGTCGCTCTTTGTTGCATTTTCAACTTTACGACCCAGTGTAACCTTCGCTTCACAAAAAACTTCTCCGTTTGTAGTTGGTTTGGGAAGAAAAATATGTGGAAAAGGATGGTGCTCAACAAACAGGCCACCACCACCAATAGGAGAGAGGGCATAGTTGCGGATATAATCGGGCAGAGAAGTGTCGTATTCCATACCAAATAAAGTATCTTTAAAACCCAGATAGAATGCTTCTTGCGGTTTCAGAAGTTTTGCGCCGTAATAAGCAAGCGTTTCTTCATAATCTGGATGAGTAACATCCAGCACCGGGAAAATGACTGCATTTTCATTCACATATAAGGAGCCGGTGGCGCCAAACACGTTTGATGAGGGGTCTAGATTGGGTAGCTTCCCACCATCTTTACTGCTTACCCAGTTGGAATGAACCAGTACTGCATTGCCTTCCTTAACGCTAGTATGGCTTTTAGCAAGGGCTTCCAATTGATCAATCAGCGTTACTTCGGATGGGTTTGTTGCAATTATATATACACCTGTACCTTCATTAGGTGTTAAAACTACTTTATCATCTTTTTTAATGGGTCCGTAAATCGCTGTAGTTGTCATCAGGGGAACACCCTCACGGCTTTCTCTGATCACAACGGCATCGTTTAAAAAACGAATGTTGTCCTTCAGGTCTTGATGGGATATCTTAATCTCCACGGTTTGCCATTTTCTTTGTCCGAGGATTTCTTTTAATTTCTCTTCGGTTACGGGTTTTGCATCTGGTGCATAGGATGTTCTGAATACGGAGCTCATGAGTTGCGTTTAGATAGGGTGTGAGGCGTTATTTTAATTAATTAGATCAGCATAATGATGCTTTGCTGTTTGCTGAATAAAATTAAACTTTAAAATGTAATTATAAAATATTGAGAGATAATTATTGTGAAAAAACTATTCTGCTTGAGATGTTGTTGTTTTGGATTTGATTTCGTCGGACGATTCGATAAAGCAAAAATCCCGCTCTACTTATGGTAAAGTGGGATCGTAGCCCAAGCGTTACATTTATCGAACTCTTTACTGCCGACTTAGTGCTTTTGGCTAGTATTAATGACCATATAATTTATATTCCTTATTGATAGTTAACAACTCTGCAATTTTCCTTCAATCTTATTATTTGTTAGACAGGCTCATTGTTTTATGTATATTTAAATTAACAATTAGATATATAAATTATGCCCCTCACTAAAGAAATTTACCGCGATGAGTATTCCGAGTACAAAAAAGAAATATTCTACAATGATAAACAACAGATTATAGGGACGTTAGATGTAAATAAGGTGGATGGGGTTGAGCATGGCGAGTTAGGTGTGCATGAATACACGGGGGAAAACTATCGTTTGATTAAATATAAAACCGGTACGAATGCTTATGCTCATTTTACTTCCCAAGGGCATAAGGTATTGGACAAAACAGGTTGGTATTCGATAGAGGAAGCATTTTCCGTTCAGGATTTTAAGTATGAAAATGGAGTACTCATTGCTGTAGATTACCTGAGCGAGGATAAGGTAACGTATTCTCATCGTTATACTTACCAGGATGGTATGAAAGTTTCGGAAACTTCAGTCTCTGCAGATGGTACTGTTACCAAAATTAATTTTACCTATCAGGGCAAGACCATGCTGTCAAAAGCGACATTTATCAATGATCAGTTTGCTGATCAAATCAATTATTTGTACCATCATCAGCATAATCTATTATCAGAAGAGCAAAAATTTCTCAAGCATAACGAAAGTCTCTATTTATCTTCAGAAATAAAATTTTTCTATAATGAGAAAAAGGAACTTGAAAAAACGGAGTATTATGACAGGTATGATTCAAAACTGCATCTATATAAAATAGAAGAAACGATCCGTAAGGGAAATGAGCGGACTATAAAACATTTTGTTGTTCCGGACGTGGAGATGGTGATGGGGTACTATGATCTGGCGAGCATGCATAATCAGCTAAAAGAAGACAATTTGGAATGGGCTGTTTCCGTATTTAATGCGCAATATATGGCAACTGCTAAGCTGCAAAGAGTCAAGCTTACGATTGATAGGGTTGACAACCAGGATAACATTGTTGAAACGAAAATGATGCATCCTGAGCAGGATGAGGAGATTGCAAAGTTGATTTACCGAAATGAGTATAATGATAAGTCGCTTTTAGAGTTTGTGATTTGTTATAGGGTGACTGAGGGTGGGAAAACCGAAGAAATTAGTATCAGGAAGTTTTATTATAAGGATTAAAAAAAAGGAAACAACCATTATATTGTGTTTCCTTAAGTAGCCAGGAGGGGAAAATATCGAGCCTTAGCTTAAAAAGTGGAGGATTTATTGTTTTATTAGTATCGTTCATCGAGCATTCCATTTTTAACTGCATATACTGCTAAGCTCACTGAATTGGACATACCTGATTTTTCCAATAAATTTTTACGGTGCCCCTCCACAGTTTTTATACTGATGAATAATTTCTGTGCAATTTCTGCCGTGGTTAAGCCATTGCAAATGAGTGTCAATACCTCAAGTTCTCTTTTGCTAAGCGGGCTTTCGCCATACTTTAAAGTTGACCTCCTGCCATAATTTTTTTTAACACCATTTAACATGGCCGCGGTAACAGCATCGGTAAAATAGAATCCGTTGGTATATACGGTTTCAATGGCTTTATATAAGGTTTGTTCATCAATATCTTTAGGTAAATAGCTGCGCGCACCGGCCTTCATCATATAAAAAATGAAATTATCCGCAGTATGCATGGATAAGGCAATTATTTTTGCATCTGGAAATCTTTCCACAATGTGCTTGCAGCCATCTATTCCATCTGTTTCGGGCATTTCAATGTCCATCAGGATAATGTCAGGCACCTGCAATTCCATTTCTTCTAACAATTGCGAATAGCTTTCTACTTCGAAAATAAGTTCGAAGTGTTTAACCTGCCCCAAAATTTCCATTAGCCCCAATCTGAACAGTTTGTGATCATCCACTATACCTATTTTAATTGAGTTTAAGGGTTGGTGGATTAGCCTATCTTTGGTCTTTTTCATCATTTAAAGGAATATGTATTTCAATTAATGTACCGGCATCTTTTCCAGATGTTATTTTCAAAGTGGCCTGCATGGCTGCTACTCTTGTTTTTATACTTTTAATACCTATCCCCATTTGTATCGGATCTTCCATTATTGCCGCATCAAAACCACAGCCATCGTCTTTAACTGTAGCCAATATGCGTTCAGGTGTTTGATTTAACATGATTGAAAGATTTTTTGCATTTGCATGATTGATTACATTATTGATTAATTCCTGCATAATGCGGTATATGGCAAGTTCGTATTCAAAATTAAGTTCAAATTTTGTGTCTAATACCAGGTCAATCGCTAAGATATTGCTCGCAGATAATACCTTTACCTGGTGGTGTAATGCATCCGCCAATCCGAATTTTGCCAATACAGATGGGAACAGGTTATTCGCGATCATTCTTACATCACTTATGGTGTTGCTCAATCCATTTTTAATGCTCGAAATCAACTGATGGTTTTCAATATCCGAGTTTGGAAGCCGATTAACGAGCATTTTAATGGCTGAAAGAGAGGAGCCTATTTCGTCGTGCATATCCCGTCCTATCCTTGCCCTTTCTTTTTCCTGAATGCTAATGCTGAAACCAAGTAATTGTCTTTGGTGCTTATCTTTCACTTTTTGTAAACGCCCCTGCTCTTTAAGCAACCTTCTATGATATAGAACAAAAAATGAAATCATCGCAACAGCTAGCAGTAGCATAACCAGAATACTTCCGAATATCAGATGTTGTATTTCAGTTTCTTTGGGATTAAGCATACCGTTAAAGTGTAAAAAATGTATAAAAGTATATTAAATATGGAATGGGTAAACCAGATGAGATTAAAGAAATTAATCGATAACATTTGAATATAATTACTGAAAATGAAGATCACCGAATTGGCTGAGAAATAAATAAACAGACCAGTTGACAACCAAAACATGGGTTGACGTTCCAATTGTGTTTCTATAAGCGAGCTTAGGTTTTTATAATAATAACACAATACAAGCAACAATATCAGCACCCCCTCTGTAAAGTGAGGAAGAGCACTCAGGTCATCATTGGGCGCCATGAGCCAGTCGACAATTACATAAGCGATAAATAATAACGTTACAATAGGTATGAAACGACTAATTGCCATTTTTTTAAACTCAGTTTTATAAATCCTCGCCAGCAATGTAAATTCGATAAGTATAAAAATTGGCCACAAAAAATGATTGCTGATTTTCATAAAGTATAAAACATGACCAATGGCTTCTACTAAGAAATCAAAAAAGATTAATAAAGCCAGAGATCGCCATGCATGGTCCATTTTTTTAAATCGCATAACAGCAACTAAAAATGGTACGATTACCACGACAGACGAATAGATTAAAAAGGTTTGAAAAGCACTATTCATAAATGCATGATTGGATCTTAATTCAAAATTTTATTCTGGCAGTCGCTTTATACATCATGACCTGAATATTTATTGTCCTGATCTTAATATGTACCGTTAGAAGGTGGGGTTGGAAGAGAGAGATCGTAAAAAGAGTTCACCTCCTCATCTCCTGCTATATCCTTTGCATTAAACGGTACGCCAGCCAAAACCAGTCCGAAGGTACGTTTCAGGGTAGGTTGTGCATTGAGGTGATCAGCAACATGTTTATGAATAACAGGCAGTATAACTACATCATAACACTCTTTTTGCGTTTCCGGTGGAAATAACGAATACATAAAGTCTGATAAGACGTAGTTATATCCGGTGAGGTATCCATAGTTTGTCAGAAACAGCTTACTTAATAATTCAGGTGATTTTGGATTCGCATCGCATACTATTTTCCACTCGCTTATCCATTTCTGAGCAAGGCGGCTCGAAATAAAGTTGCCTATCTCATGCGAGGGCATACTGGGTGACACGGTAATGTTGTCATGATATTGTGGCCTACCGATATGATAAGCCGAACATCTTTGCCCCAGTTGATCGGTAGCATATAGTATCATGGTGAAAGTGGGTAGCTTGATCTTGTAAGGATAATAGTCGTGAACGATCGCAAATCTTGCATGGATGTGCTTAACCCCAACACATGATAGCAAACTTTGTATGGTTGCGTCGTTAAAGTAAACCTGTACCAACATCTGTTCAATACTGCTGTCCTTATCCGCAAAAACTTTCCACGACATTTCATTGCCCGAAATCTGTTTGGTCCATTCAAGTGTGTATTCTATAAACTGGTGTTCAGAAACAACATTAAAATCTGCTAAGTCCGCAGGATTGGACAAATAATCTTGATTGTTTATCATGTAAAATAATAAAAACAGGTAAAAGAAAATTAATTTTTTATGTAATTAATTGTTTATGGGTATGGCAGGAAGACTCTGCTATATTGAATCATACCGCCTCCAATAATAATCGAAAATACAAATTTGCCATTGCATAAGTGTCTTTATTTATGGGTAAATACGGCATGTAATAATCAATTAATTGATTGTATCATTAATATTACTTTAATAGTTCTAAAACGGCTAACAGGGATTTACCCTTGGTGGTAAAGATTAAACCCTCATTTACAAAAACACGTGTTTACGCTCTTTAAATGAGTTTAACGATAACCTTCCTTTGATATACAGAATATCAGTTAAATCAATTCATTAGCAGCACTCATGAGTTTACATCTTACACCACCCTCAAAACCATCTTCTCCAATACCGCCAATAATTACGATAATGGTACGGAAAAAACACCATTTTATTGATTTAACGATGGCCTATATTGAATCTAAATATTATGATGTAAATTTTTGTGTAGTAAAGCTGGCTACATTATTGAAGATGACTGCATCTCAATTAACCAGAAGGGTATTCGAACTTACCGGAAATACACCTGCAAAACTTATACTTCATCACCGCCTGTGCAAGGCTTGTTATTTAATGTTAAACAGTAATGAGCCACTAAAAAATATAGCACAGCTTACAGGTTTTCGAGCCCAGGCCAGCTTCTGTAGATCTTTTACAAATGCATTCGGAATCAGTCCTTCTAAATATCGGGAAACCCAAAATGCTGATCATGATTTAATAACTTATTGGAAAATACCTATTGATATGTCTGACGCTAAAATTTTATTAAATCATGCCGCTCAGCATCAATGGTTAAAAAAGCTTTTGAGCTTTTCTTTATCTGAATGCTTTAATCATAAAGAATCAATACCCAAGCTCTCGAAACTTTTAAACACAACCCCATCCACTTTAAACCGCAAATTGAAAGAATTATATCCTATCACTTCGGCAAGGTTTATACGAGATTTGAGATTGCAATATGCCTCTGAGCTGCTAGGCAATGCTGACACCATTACGGAGGTTGCGGTAGCTACTGGTTTTTTTGACCATTCACATTTTTGCCGTTGCTTTAAAGCTGTTTTTGGAACATTTCCTTCGATGTTTAAAATGAAAAAGAATAGTGAAATGCCAGTGTCATGGCTAAAAAATAAACTGCTAGAAGAAATTGTGAAATGATTGACTGTTTTTTACAAGACGATTGTATTTTTAGTTAGTAATTTTATATCAAACAATACGACATGGATTCTTTACAAATTATATTTCAAAGTATGGCGGTATCAATGGGAATAGCCATGCACAATGCTAGCACCAATCAGCGTAGCGGACAGTTAATAGCCACTGCATGCTTGTCAGTTTGCTGCAAAAAAATACTGGAGAGTCAAAGTAGTACATAATCCCTGCTATTAAAGCATCATTTTCACCTAATAAATGAACTAGTTAACGGATACACAATTAAATAATTTATTATGCCTTACACAAGTTTAACCACATCAGACAGTAGCATTACCCCACAGATTATGCAAGACGAAGGGGCAATGAAGGCCTTTCAATCTGTCGCTCAATCAACAGCACTGGCTGTACAGGATGCAGTTGATAATCTCAGAAATGTAAATACCATCAGCTCTACCGCGATTGGTGTTGCCATGGCGCAAATGCTTGCAGTGCCGGCCGATGCAGAACAATATACACCTATTGTAACTGCCGCCCAAGCCTTAGCGACTAGCGCAGCGGCCAACTTTCTGGTGGTGGGGCAAAACGCCGCAACGGTACTCAGCGGATTTCCATCGAAATAAAGTCTTTAACCAAAATTAAGAGCAATGATTAATCTAAACGGAAAACAACTCACTTCTATTGGTGGGCTCAGCACGAAGGCACAGGCGGTACTTTCTATGATTAACGGGGGGCAGAAATGGTTAAGCTTTGGCATCACTGATGCCACGGTTACTGGCATCAATGCCGAAAGCGAAAACCAGTTGCTTAAACTGATACAAAATGGGTTAACGGGCGAAAACTATATCAGGTTCAATACGTTCAGGGCGGCTATCGACAAAATCCTGTCTTTACCAGAAGCCGATATTGCACAGCTGGCCGCTATTCGGTTAACTGTGAATGACAATGAGGCCAACCTGGCCTTATTGCTGCACCAAAACGATCTGCTCAGCTATGGCGATATGGCAAAAAGTGCGGATATGATTCTCCTGCTTGTTCAGCAACGGCCAGATCTTTTTCAGGCACTTTCTTTTAATGAAATGCTAACGTTAACTGATTTTGTAATGAAACAAAGCGAAGTTAATCCCGAATTGCAGGCACAGTCGACAGCCTTTGCAGCTACAACCGCAGCTACTGTATCCGATTTTGTTAACCTCTCGCTTTTCTATCAGTATGCACAGCAACAGCTACCGGGCGAAAACCTCATACCGCAAACGCAAAGCAGCGAAATCCAGGCCCTGTATGCGCAGTTTGAAGCGGTGGTACAGCCTTATTTGTTTACCCCAACAATAGACATGTCTCCCGACGGTGGAAACCTGGTCCAAGCCATTCCCGAACTGGCCAGGGCAAGTCATTTTATTGGCTATACCACCGCCAGTGCTGCCATGCTTAACCTCATTCAGAATATCACGCTCAACGAACAGATTAGTGGCGGCTTAAATACAGCCATCCAAAATTACCTGGCCGCAGTAAAAAACCTGATCAGCTTTACAGCGGCATCCGGGAATGAATTGTCGCAGGATGGGACCACGGCTTCGCTCAAATTTCAATCTGCCCAGGGCATTGCAAATGTTGGCGTGGATCGAAATGGTACCGTATACCTGCTTCCAGATACCAAGATTACTCACTTAAATTAAATAGGAAATTATGGCAAACGATTATATCCTTTCTTCCGTAACCGATGTGCAACAACTGCTTAAGGGTAACGCTGATTCGCAATCGGTAGCAATGCTGAACAATGTAATGGCCGAAACCATAGGTATGGCAATGCACAACGCTGTTACGGCGCAGCACAATGCGCAGATGCTTAATTCGGCAACTACGACCTCTACCTGTGCGCGTATACTTTCGGTAATGGGAGCGAAACCTCCTGCGCCTACACCGCCACCGGCGACAACTCCTGTTGCTCCGAGCCCAGCGACAGGAGGAACCACAACTTCGGCTTCTTCAACAACAGGAGCCGAACCGGCCTCAACCGATCCTGCAACAGATGCTACCGGAAGTGGTACGTCGGCTGCTAATAATGGCACCAGTAATTAATATTTAAAGCTAACCCTAAAATGGCAGAAACAGTAAATAGTCAGGTTACCGATTCAATTACCGAATCAAGTCTTGAAGTTATTGGAAATGCGCCGTCTATCGCTATAGGCAATCTATATCAGGCAACGGCCCAGGCATTGGCTAATGCAGCTCATAATGCTACAATAGCGCAGCAGCAGGCCAATATTTTAGGGCAGGCAGTAACCGCCCAGGGTGTGGCACTTATATATTCTATTAAAATTTAATCATTATAAACTCTAAAAAACAACAACTATGGCTTTTCCAACAGCAGTAAACAGCCAGATCACCGATTCGGTGACCCAGGCAAACACACAAGTATTGGGCGTTGCGCCGGCAAGCGCGATGGCTAATCTTTTTCAGGCAACCGCACAAGCCTTGTCTAACGCAGCCCATAATGCAACCACTAGTCAGCAGCAAACTAACATTACGGCGCAGGCGGCAACTACAATGGGGGTAACCACGCTGTATTCTATAGATACAGCATCTGATGCGGTGGGGACTTCCAAAATATTCGCTTAACAACTAATTCAACATTAATTCACAATTTAAATTCAAACAACAATGGCTTTTCCAACTTCAGTAAACGACCAGATCACCGACTCTGTATCACAGGTAAATACCAAAGTATTGGGTGATTCGCCGGCGATGGCAATGGGTAACCTGTTTATGGCTACCTCACAAGCATTGGCAAACGCGGCACACAATGCTACCTATTCGCAACAGCAAACCAACATTACGGCTCAGGCTGCCACTACATCAGGTATTACCACCTTGTATTCGATAGACACTTCATCAGATGCAGTAGGTACCAATAAAATTTATCAATAATTAAACTTTAACCCTAAATCTTAAACCGTTATGGCTTTTCCAACAGCAGTAAACGACCAGATCACCGACTCCGTATCACAGGTTAACACCAAGGTATTAGGTGATTCGCCGGCAATGGCAATGGGTAACCTTTTTATGGCTACCTCACAGGCACTGGCTAATGCGGCACATAATGCAACCACCAGTCAGCAGCAAACCAATATTACGGCCCAGGCCGCTACCACATCGGGCATTACCACCCTGTATTCGATAGATACCGCATCAGATGCGGTAGGTACCAATAAAATTTATCAATAATTAAATTATTAATCCTAAATCTAAACCGTTATGGCTTTTCCAACAGCAGTAAACAGTCAAATTACCGATTCAGTATCTGAAGTAAACACCAAGGTACTGGGCGATGCGCCGGCAATGGCAATGGGTAACCTTTTTATGGCTACCTCTCAGGCCTTATCCAATGCGGCTCACAACGCAACCCATACGCAGCAGCAAACCAATGTTACTTCGCAGGCCTCTACCACCTCGGCGGTAACAACCCTGTACTCCATTGATACTTCGTCAGACGCCGTGGGTACCAATATGATTTATCAATAAACCTAATGTTTACCTCAAACTAAATAACAATGGCTTTTCCAACAGCAGTAAACAGTCAGATCACCGATTCGGTGACTCAGGCCAACACCAAGGTATTGGGCGATGCAGCAGCAATAGCGATGGGCAATTTTTTCCAGGCTACTTCGCAGGCTTTGGCCAATGCAGCACACAATGCAACCACCAGTCAGCAGCAAAGTAATATTACGGCCCAGGCGGCAACTACAATGGGTGTAACCACTTTGTATTCAATCGACACCGCTTCGGATGCAGTGGGTACCAAACAAATCTATACTCCCGGCAAAGCGAAGGGATTTTAATTAAACAAAAATTATCTATTAATCTTTAAAACCAACTTATCATGGCTTTTCCAACTTCAGTAAACGATCAGATCACCGACTCTGTAACCCAGGCAAACACCAAAGTATTGGGTGATGCTCCTGCAATTGCAATGGGCAACTTGTACCAGGCTACTGCACAAGCATTGGCTAATGCAGCACACAATGCAACGAGCAGTCAACAGCAAAGTAACATTACCGCGCAGGCAGCTACTACTATGGGTGTAACCATGCTGTATTCAATTGATACCGCATCTGATGCCGTAGGCACTAAACAGATCTTCGGCTCTTAGGCCGTCTTTACACCGGATCCAAAAGGAACGGAAATGGTTCAAGGGGGCGGTGCCATAAACAGGTACTGCCCTCATTCCAATCACTTAAAAAAACATTACTATGCAACAGCAAAGCGATTCTCCTAATACAGGGGGCACACCCGTTGTGCCCGATAATCAGCCTGCAGCGGCGCCATCAATGTCGCCTTATCAGGTCATGCAGCAACAAATCAGCGATCTTAAATCGCAGATTGCAACCATTCAACAACAGGCTATACAGGCGATGCAGTCGCAGGTTGATAGTAGCTTCCAGGCACTTGCCGCAAGTAGTTTGCAAATGGTTAATGACCAGGCGCAGCCTCAAGCTGCAACAGCTGTTATACCGGTGTCACCACCGTTAATTAATCCTATTCAGCAAGCGATGAATACGGTAAATACCAATGTTGATGCGGCCATGTTGGCTGCCCAGCAAAGTGTACAAAATGCCGAAAGTATTATAAACAATCCAGCGCAGCAAAACGCCGGAAATTAATTTAGAAAGTTATGGAAATAGATTATCAAACTTTTTTAAAGTATTTGAAGGACTGGTGTGAAGAAAGAAGCGATTACATCAAACAGTGTTGGCCCTTGAGAGGTAGTTGGGAGGCTTGGGTTCAAATTGATTTTGCAGCATATATGCACTCAAAATACCCGGATGTGGATATCCTCCGGGAAGCGGAAATTTACAAAATGAGGTTAAATTCGAAGGGGAAAAAAAATTCAAAACAGCCCGCAGTTGATTGGTTGATTAATGGTAACACTGCAGATCCGAGATACCGAATCGCGGTAGAGTTAAAATGTCTCTCCGCGGGACCGCTTGTTAATTCTATAGGAAATCCCCAACAGGTTGTTCCATTGAGTAACTCGAACCAACCACTCTACCCAGCAATCTATTCTTTAGTCACAGGTGTAAATGAAGATCAGAAAAAACTTAATCAGGATAATATAAATGACAAGAATAGGTATTGTCAAACAGTCGTTGTGGCATTAAACTTTGCGCTTGAAGCTCAAAACTATCTGAAAAATTACACCAACTTAAAAAGTATTTACATAACAACAAATGGCGAGGTGGAAATTTGGGCGCAGCTTTTTTACACTTCGGTTCAGCCAGATTGGACAAATTCTGCTTTACCTTCTTCTCCAACTGCACAGTTTGGCTTGTCTGGGTCATTTAATTCGTCTGGTCTTTTTGGGACGCCTTTGCCTGGTTCATCTGTATCAAATCCCATAGACCTTACTTCCGGGACATCCGGATCGTCGTTGCTTGGTTCATCAGCGTCAAATCCGATGGAAATTAGCGACTGATTAACTATAACTTAAAATGCAAACTTATGACAGCAGATGAATTATTTAATTTTTTTAAATTAAAAGCGCCGCAAACCGTTAATGCGATCAGTACAGGTGCGGGTTGGGAAATTTGGCTTCAGACTGAATTGATTCTGGCGCTTAGAGATGCGAACCAGGGATATAGTGGTGCCCGTGAACTACCTTACCCTTCACCATGGGACAAATCACGTCTTGACATAGGGATTGGTCACAATCAGGAGTATTACGCTATTGAAATGAAAGTGGAAAGCGCTACCAAGACCAAGCCTTTTCTGAACCGTATCTTAAAAGACGTTACTAAAGTAGGATATTATGCGGTTCAGGGAAGCGACGTGAAATTATCCAAATATGTAGTGGGAATAGGTTTCAGTATAGCGGCGAAAGCACAAATGCAGCAGTATTCAGTTGATAATGCCGGACAAGCAGGTTATTGTGAGCAGAATGGGCTTGGGATCCTTTTAATCGTAGTTTCTTAAGTTTATCTGTAATAGACAGGATTTTGGATACAGCAATATGTACGAAAATGTAAACAAGCTGATTAATTATTTATATTTCTTTTAATTTATCAATCAATCTTATGGGCCCGATTTGTTCCCCGCTAAATGTTATGATTTACCCGATGCTGATTTCGGGCTGCTTTATTGTGGTTACGCTAATCATATTTTTTTGTTTAGCGGCGTGGACGTCGCTCTTGAGAGAAGAAATTACTAACAATGAGGAATTCCACAGTAACCATAAGCAGCTGGAAATTAAACTCGGTAAGACATTAAGCCAAGAATATCCTTTCAGTCTGTCCAAAGTACAACTGGGTGTTTGGACAATGGTGATATCATCATCCTATATTTACTTATCACTATTTAAAGGAGATTGTGCTGAAACTGATATTAATAAGACTGCACTGGTGCTTTTGGGAATTTTTTCCGGTACTGCAGTCACATCAAAAATCATAGATAAACGGGAATTAAAAGATCAGCGACCAAGGCACCAGAATACTCCGTCGAGAGGCTTTTTTACCGATATATTATCAGATGATTCAGGTATCAGCATTCATCGTTTTCAGCATGTAGTATGGACATTGGTGGGTGTTGCCATTTACATTTATAAAATAGGGGAAATTAAAACGGGATGCATTTTGCCGGAGTTGAGTGATACGTTATTGACACTAATGGGCATCAGTAGCGCCACATTTGTGGCGATCCGGTCAAAAGAAAATGATCCTGAGGCTGCACAAAAAACCAATCCTCCTGAGGTCAGGCCTGTTGCCAAATCTATAATAACTCCGTATCAGGTACCCACAACTACACAACCTTTGCCAACGAACACAAATATCGGAAACAATAACTTTTACGGATAACTTTATACCTATTGCCATTAAAATATTTATCAAACTTAATTTTAGAATATGCAAACACTTTCAATCGGCTCTGCAGGCAGCGAGGTTTTTATGCTGCAAAGAGCACTCTCTTTTCTTAACTATTCATTGGCCATTGATGGTAACTTTGGTCCGGGTACTCAGGCAGCCGTCAGTCAATTTCAAACGGATCATCAATTAAGTGCCGACGGCATTGCGGGTCCTGCTACATGGGGCGTGTTGGATAATCTGGTGCCACAGGGTATGGATATCAGCCATTTTAACAGCAATATCAACTGGGACCAGTTATCACCACATATTCAGTTCGTTTATTGCAAAGCCAGTCAGGGTGCTGGTTTTAAAGACCAAACGTTATCTCCTAATATGGCAACCATCAGGCAACAGAAACTGATATTTGGCGCCTACCATTTTTTAACTTTTCAGGATTCCGCTGCTGTTCAGATGCAGAACTTTTTATCGTGCGGGATTGATTTTGCTGCCCCGGGCACCTTGCCGCCGGTGTTGGATATTGAGTGGCAGGTAGGATCAAATGATGCGCAAAGCCAGGCAATGAACCAGTACATTTTGTATAATAAGGATGCCTGTGTGCAGTTGATTCATGATTGCCTTAGCCAGCTTTCAGCTGCAACGGGTCGCACCCCGATGATTTATACCGCAAAATCGTTCTGGTCAGAATACTTTAACGGCGTCACTCTTCCCAATTACCCATTGTGGGTGCCTTCCTATCAGTCTAAGCCTCCGGGGTTATTTGGTTCATGGCAAGAATATACTTTTTGGCAATATTCGGGCGCCGGGGAGGTAACAGGCGTTCCCGGGCAGGTTGATCAGGATCTTTTTAACGGAGATAAAACAGCATTAAATGCATTGGCGCTTATCACCAATATTTAATAACAGGTATGAAAAAAATAGCTTATTGCTTGCTAGCAAGTATTTTAATCAGTACAGCGTGCAGTCCGATTATTTCAAATTTCGACCGGTTTGCCTATAAGCAGATTACATCTATCAAGGTAGATGCCCTAAGCTTGATGGATGAAGCCACAACCGATTATGCTAGCCATGCCGCAGAAGTAAAAGCTTTACAATCAGACATTAATAAAGCTATAGAATATAATAAACACCGGCTGCATAATGACATAACGAATAATATGTATGCCTTGCTAAACGATCCAAAAGCGAATTTGCTCGGTGGTTTCCTTGTAAAGTGGCAGAACGATAGGAAGTGTAGTCCGGCCTATATCACTGATAAAAAGAAACAGATAGCCTTTTCGTTCGACCAGATTGCCGATCTGGAAATTAGAAAGATTAAACGTTAAAAATTAAAATAATGATTATCGATTTTAGCAATATTTGGGAAATACTGAAACAAGGCATTGCAGGCATGGCAGAAAAGGACCTCAAGGAATATGCCGCTGCGGCAACATCTGATGGGTATGTGATGGTTAATCAAATGCAGACTGATCTTGAAGGCTGGATAACGGAACTAGCTGCAGAATCAATAAGCAAATCTGATTTTGCTGATCTGTTAGCGGGGCAAAAAGACGAACTGAAAATGGAATTGCTTAAACAGGCTGGCCTGTCGGAAATTTTGATTGATCAGTTTAAGCAGGATATCTGTGATTTGATCACTAATACGGTTTTGGCATTGATAGCCTAAGATAGATGATGAACCTAATATGTATCAAATAAAGAATGGAAGATTGGAATGACTGACGTGAGGGATACTGTTTATATTATCTCCATGAATAAATAAAATCTTCGATTAAAGTGCGGAATAGGTGCTTGCTTTAAAAATTTTCTGTAACGATACGCGCTGAATTACAACTTTTTTATTAAGTTTTGATATCAATAAAAAAAACCTGCAAATATTTGATTTGCAGGTTTTAACATCATTCGATGTGATTTTGTAGCCCGTAGGGGAATCGAACCCCTGTTTCCAGAATGAAAATCTGGCGTCCTCACCCCTAGACGAACGGGCCATTTCAGTATTTTAATTTCCAGTTTTCAATTTGCAGTAAACTGCCAACTGAGAACTACCAACTGAATTGGTAGCGGGGACACGACTCGAACGTGCGACCTTCGGGTTATGAGCCCGACGAGCTACCAACTGCTCCACCCCGCACTCTATGTTACTTCAATACTCCGTTTGAAGGAGTGCAAAGGTATATAATATTTTTGCTTTTCAAAAGGGCTTAACGAAATTTTATTAAATTATTAAATTATCTGCCTGATTTTTAGTTAATTATTTTTGCCTTGGCTGATTTTTTATTGGTCTTGCAAAAGGAAAATAAAGGAATGAACCTACATATCTAATCTTAATATCATCGGAAATAATTTTGATTTCACATCTCCTGCAAAGTATTTCAGGTTTAAGCTTTAGTTATAATAACGATTGCATTGAACAAGCTGATTATGTAGGTGAATCAATTTTTGTATAATTAATAATATATGTTATGCTGTCTTATATGTTTTTAATTTGTTTAAGCGCTGATAATTTGAGTTAATGATTTTTGAACATTTGAACTGCTAATTTAATAAAAATTGCCCTACGTTAGAATTATAAACCAATACATTTGAACTGCTAACCAATAGATTATTCGGTTTTTTAACGCTTTAAATCCGCTTTTTTAATGATTTTGAATATCTGTAATTATCTCTGTCAATCAAGGTATGTATGCTTTAAGTTTAATTGTTTGAGTTTCGAAGCGAATAAAATATAGTATTTATTTTAAATATAAGTATGATAAAATAGTTGTTTTTTGTAGTTATTTAAGATGTCGTATTTGGGTAAATGAGTATTTAGACCTATATGTGTGAGAAATGCCGAAAATGTATTTGCTTTAGAGTTGGTGTAATTATACAATGATTTGAATCTGCCTTTATGATTTGTATAAAATGATATTTGGTATCGCAGTTTTATAGAGTTGTAATAAAATAAAAGGAAGTATTTACAGTTGTATCGTTAATGAATTTTTGTATAAGCTTAATCGAAGATGTTTTAGCCAAAACTTTTAACTGGCTGGTAATTGTAAATAAAAAGGATTATGAATGATTACGGATATTCACATACATATTTGCCAATGATAGCCAAGGAAGAATATTTGGCAGAACATTTCTTATGCAACAAATTCCGAACACTAAAAGAAAGGAGGGACATTCAAGTAAGTAATCTTTAAAATTTTTCAAAATTAGTGACTATCTATCTTTAAAAAACCTAAAACAAACAATCATGAAATTTAAAATTTGTGTTATTGCTATTACGCTATTTTTACTACAAGGCTGTGCAAAAGAAAAACAGCAAATTGAAGAAAATAAAGAAAAACAGCAGATTGAAGAAAATATTGAACCACAGTTAAATGGGGTGGCATCTATTGATGGCAATACCTATTATCAAACCATTGATGGACTAGGCTTTTCCAGTGCGTGGTGTGGTACGCTTACTACAGCCAAAAATGATGCACTTTATAATACACTGGGCTTTTCTTTGTTAAGGGTTCGTTTCGACCAGAATAATGCATGGACAGATGAAACGAACAATGCTGCTGCGGCACATGCCCGGGGCGCTAAAGTATTAGGCTGCCCCTGGAAAATACCTACCGCTTACCGGTCAGGAAATACCATTCCATCTAGCCAGTATGTTAATTTCTGCAATTGGCTGGGTAGCGCCGCTTCAGCCATAAACTGTGATTTTGTATCTATAAAAAATGAGCCTGATGGCTCTTCAGAAGATGGCAATTTGGATGGATCTCAGATCCGTGATATTATTAAAGCTGGCGGATCAAATATTGGCAAACCAATTTTTGTTCTTAATGTAATAAATTTTACGAAAACTTTACTTACCCAACAATTAACCAAGCAACCGCTTGTGCTAAAATTTCCTTAGGTTTCCGGCCT
>Ga0163162_10000362_pt1 | contig 41190 bp, 27 predicted proteins | sample S55metaG_FD_115310 | JGI IMG/M metagenome (GOLD analysis project Ga0163162, IMG submission 115310) | Switchgrass rhizosphere microbial communities from Kellogg Biological Station, Michigan, USA - S5-5 metaG | ecosystem: Host-associated > Plants > Roots > Rhizosphere > Soil | place: USA... | reverse complement strand
GCCGCCGATCAGGATATCGTTGCCGGCACCGCCATCGAGATAATCATTTCCGGCCTCGGCATCGAGCGAGTCGTCGCCCGCGCCCCCGAGCAGGAAATCATCGCCCGTGCCACCCTTGATGGTGTCGTTGCCGGCCCCACCGATCAAAACATCGGCGACTGCGGAGCCCGTGATCGTATCGGCAAAAGCGGAACCCTGAACAAGCTCGATGCCGGTTAGAGTATCGCCCTGCGCATCGCCACCAAGGCCGGTCCCCAGTGCCAGGTTGACGGTTACCGCCGCGGTCGATGCATCATAGGATGCACCGTCGAAGCCAAGTCCACCAACCAGCTGGTCGGCGCCCAGGCCTCCTTCGAGATAGTCATCGCCGTCCCCACCGTTGAGGATGTCCGTTCCATCTCCGCCAAGAAGGCCGGCGGCAGTGAACCCGCGCCAGGCGTCGGTCCCGGTCGCACGCACCCCGTCATTGCCGGCATCGCCGGCCAGCGTGTCGTTCCCGACACCGCCACTGAGAATGTCATCCCCGTCACCGCCCGACAGATTGTCATTCCCGATCTCGCCGTTCAGCGCGTCATTGCCGACCTGTCCCAACAGCGTGTCATCGCCATCGCCGCCGTACAGCAGGTCATTGCCGTCGCCGCCTTCCAGCTGATCGTTCCCCGCGAGCCCGGAAAGGGTGTCATTGCCGGCAAATCCACGGAGGATGTCGCGGTTCTGCTGACCCGTCAGCGTGTCGGCCGACGCCGTGCCATCCGTCACGTCATCGACATTGTTGATCGCGAACGAGAATGTCTGGTCCAGATAAAGCGGGCTCGCCGATTTGTCGGTCGCGCGCACCTTCAAGGTGATCGACGCTCCGTCGATCTCGAAATCCAGGCTTTGATTGGCGAGCAGCGTCAATTGATTGCTGGCGTTCACGCCAAAACGCGTGCTGACAGTTGTCGATGCACCTTCATAAACGGTGTAGATTTGCTGCCCGGTCAATTGGCCAGGCAGATCGGGATCCACGGCGCTCAGGGTGCCCAATATAACCGCTGGGCGTGCCGTTCCGGCAGCCAGCCGGTCGCGCTCGATGATCGATGCGACAGGCGATGCCAGCGCAACAGAAGTCTGTTGCTGGTTGGTATCCTCGACGATGACCGAAAAGCTGGTGGACACTGCGGACGACAAAACGCCGTCGCTCGCGATCACCTTGCCGGTAAGCGTAACCTCGCCCCGGCCATCGCCATCGCTGTCGGTAATCGCGAAACCCGCCGCACTTAGCGCTTCGAAGTCAGGCTCGACCGCGAACTGCACCTGAGTGCCGACGATCTTGAACCGTCCACCGGGATTGCCGGTCGCGTCCGCAACGAAAGCAAGCGTCGGAGCGGGGGCGCCGTCGGGATCGCTGGTCGTGAACTGCGCCACCAATGTGTTGATGTTGGCCGTGTTGACGCCCGACACGAACTCCGAGGCTATGCCGCGCGAGCTTGAGAGCGCGGGCGCATTCGGGGCCTCGTTGACATTGCCCACCGAGACACTGAACGTCGAAGTGCTCGCCGCGCCATAAACGTCCGTCGCGGTCACCTGAATGCTGTGGCTGGAGGCGATTTCCCGATCGAGCAGGGTCGCGTTCAGCACGCGAAGTTCGCCGGTTGCCGTAATCGAGAAGCGACCTCCGGCATTATCGGCGAGCGCGTAGGTGATGGCGTCGCCCTCGACATCGAGCGCGGTGAATTGTCCGATTACCGTGCCGTTGACAGTCGTGCTTCCCGGAGCGCTTTCCAGTGCGGTCAAAGCGCCGCCGCCACTTACCGCAATGTTTCGCGGGGCATCATTCACCGCCGCGATCGTCACATTCACCGGCAGTTCGACCGATTGGCCATCCGCATCGGTTGCAATCACGACGAAGCTGTCGTCTCCATTGGCGTCGGCAAGAGGCGTATAGGTGAGCGCGCCGGTCGCCGCATTGAAGTTCGAGATCACGCCTTTGGCTGGGCCACCATCGGTCTTCAGGCTGTATCCCGTGATATTCTGGTCGTGATCGATCACGCCATAGCTGCCATCGACGACTATCGAACCGTCTTCCGCGAGCGCGACCGTGCGAGCTGTCGCCGGGCCTGTTGGAGCCGCCTTGTCGCCCGCATGCCAGTAGGTCGCCAGCAACGGCGTGACGGCAGCCGGCAGGGCGTTTGGCGTCACGGCGGGCGTCGCCGTTGCCGCCGTCATCGCCGTCACGAGATTGAGCGTGTCGGGATGATCGAGGAAAATCGAATGGGTGGTCGTCTGGATCGCATGGATCCGGCTCTGCCCTGTCGCGAGGAAAAAACCGGTCACCATGATAATGGTGTCACCACCGATGACCGCGACCCGGAGATCATTGCCGACACGAGTCAGCCAGAGCTGATCATAGCTGACGGAAGTGTCGAAGGTGAGGACATTGGTCCCGTTAATATCGAGCAGCGTATCCGATCCCGAGAAGCGGTCGAACACGTAGCTGTCATTGCCGGTACTGCCATTGAGGCTGTCATTCCCCAGACCGCCCGAAAGTGTGTCGTTGCCAAGCCCACCGCTCAGCGTGTCGTTACCCGCGCCGCCGACCAGCGTGTCGTCATCATCGCCGCCGTCCATAACATCGATACCGGCGCCACCGGTCAGCGTGTCGTTTCCGGCCTCGCCGTAAAGCACATTGCTGCCGTCGCCGCCGTCGAGATTGTCATTTCCCGTTCCGCCTCGCAGCGTGTCATTGCCATCGCCACCGGACAGACCATCGTCGCCGGCATCGCCATAGAGAGTGTCGCCGTCGCCCTCTCCAGACAAAATGTCGTTGCCGGCACCGCCTCGTATCGTGTCACCGCCGCTCATACCGAACAGGCGATTGTCATTCCCGTCGCCAATCAACGTATCGACCCACATGGATCCGACGACATTCTCGATCCCGGTCAAAATATCGCCGACCGAATCTGAGCCTGCGCCCCCTGCTTGCGCGGTGGTAAGGTTGAGATCGATGGACACAGCCGCCACCGACCGGACATAGCGCGCCGTGTCGCCGGCGTCCGGCCCGGCGCTCGACAGGCTGTTGGCGCCGCCATCGATCTGATCGGCGCCCAGGCCGCCCTCGAACACATCGTCGCCATTGCCGCCGGACAACAGGTCGTCACCGGCATAACCGACCAGCACGTCATTGCCGTCGCCGCCTGAAAGATTGTCGGCCAGTGCGCCCACCTGACCCAGCATCAGATCGTCGCTCGCCGTTCCGGCAAGCTGCATCGCGCTGGTTGCGTTCAGGATGCTGCCCAGGGAAACCGAAAGACCATCGTTCAGCTTGAGCGTTTCCACTGCGCTGTTGGCCAGCAACTGATCCTTGATCGTCACCTGGCTCGTCGCCACACCGCCATAACGGACGGTCAAATCATTCCCGGTCTTGATGAAGGTCAGGTCGTTCAGGCTGATATTGACGCCAAATTCCAGTTCGTCACTGCCCGCGTTGACCGTGGTGTCGTAGCGTTGTCGGGTGACCTGTTGGCCGTTGGTGCGCGCAAAGCCGCCCAGCCAGCCGGCCTGGATATAGCTTGCCGGTGTGGGCGCGGCCGGCGTGGTTCCCGCCGCGTAGCTGTAAGTGCTGCTGTCGTAGACCAGTGTGCCGTCCGCGGCCTGGATTTGCAGACGCCAGTAATGAAAACCGGACAGCGGGTCGGTCGTGCCGGTATCGGCCCAGGATTTGATCGAATAGCCGGCGCTAAGCGCGCCCGCCGTCGTAACGCTTTCCTCCATGGTGAAACTGCTGTCGTAAATGGTGTCAGCGCCTGCACCTGTATTCCACACATAGGTGTCATCGCCGCCATTGCCTAACAGCGTGTCGTTGCCGACGGAGCCGGTCAGCTCGTTCTGGCCGTTGTCGCCCCCCAGAACATCAGCGCCGCCGCCGCCGATGAGATCTTCAATCGCATAATATTCGTCCCCGACGGCATCGCCCGCGTTCATGCTGATCGCGGTCAGTTGCACCCTCACCGCAGCAGAGGTCGAAGCATAGGACGCGGCATCCTGCCCCGCGCCGCCGATGAGGATGTCCTTACCCGCGCCGCCGTCCAGAATGTCGTCGCCGGTGCCGCCGTAGAGCACATCGTCCCCAGCTTCGCCCTTCAGCGTATCGAATCCGCTGTTGCCGGCCAAAATGTCGTTGCCGGCGCCGCCCGCGATGATGTCATCGCCCGCCGCGCCCGTAATCCAGTCGGCAATCGCGGTCCCGGCCAGGGGCGTACTGGTCGTGCCGTCCGCGCCATCGGTGCCCGCGACCAGCGAAGTCTTGGTCGGGATAATGTCCAATATGCCGGTCTGATAGAATGCCAGCTTCTCGATTCCACCCGGCGACAGATACCAGTCCTTGATCGTCACGCTGTCGCTGGCGAGCGACGTGTTGCTCAGTTCCTCATCCTCGCTGCTGATCGCCAGCACCAGATCATTGGTCCCAACCGGGCGACGCAGGATCACGTCCTGCAAATTGATGCCGGGCGCAAATTCGATCGTGTCGATACCGGCATTCGCGGTGATCGTCGTCGCGCCGGCAGGCGGGTTGAACAGCTTGAGCGTCTGCGTCGCGCTGTCATAATCATAACGCCCCAGCCATTGCAGGTCAGGCTCGGCGGTGGTCCCGAAATTCTTGCGGATGAGCACGCCGCCGGGGCCGGTCACTTCGCTGGTCACGCTGTTGTAGCTGTATCCGGCAGCAGCGTTCCAGCCGCCGCCCGCCGTCCACACCACATCCCAGTAACTGGCGAACTCGTCGAAATAGGTATCGCGGCCGTCGCCCCGCGAATATTTGAACGTGTCGTCGCCGGCGCCGCCGACCACCTGATCTCCATCGCCGCGCCCGCCCGACAAAACATCGCGGTCAGCACCGCCATAGATGTCGTCAGCCCCACCATCGCCGGTGATCGCATCGGAACCGGCACCACCAATCAGTTCATCATTGCCGAGCCCGCCGATCAGCAGGTCGCGGCCGATGTCGCCCGCGACCATGTCGTTGCCAGTGCCGCCATTGCCCACATCATCCCCGCCCAGCAGGAGCAGTTTGTCGTTGCCGGCACCGCCATAGACGAAATCATTGCCGGACGTGCCGACCAGCACGTCATTGCCGGATCCGCCCACGACGAAGCTCGTAATGTCACCGATGCGGATTTCATTGCCGTCGGCGAATTTGAGCCACTCGACCCGCTTGAAGGGATTGGTGAACCAGTCCTTGACCGTCAGCCGCGTTCCGCTGTCGGTCTCGACGCCGCCCACCGTCGTCATCACGATGACGAGCAGATCATTGCCCGGCGCTCCGCTGGTGCCGGAGCGCTGCAATTTGATATCGCCGATATCGATGCCCGCGCCGAACACGATCGCGTCATCGCCACCCGACACGGCACCCGTCTGGATTCCGGCAGATAACCCCACCCAGTCGGGCCGAAGAGCGCCGACAATAGCCGGATTGAGTTTCCATTGCTCGATATTGGCAAGGCGCTGCGTCATCGCATCGCCTGCGCCCGATGCGACAGGCGCACCTGTAGCGTCTTCCTCGGCGATATCGGCGCCGTCACCCCGGCGGACCAGATATTGGTCCGAACCGACGCCGCCCTGGAGAGAATCGCCCACACCAGCACCGCCGGCCAGAATATCGTCACCGGCGCCGCCCGTCAGCGTATCGCCGCCGTCGCCACCCTCGAGCCAGTCGGAACCCTCGCGGCCCTTGACGATATCATTGCCAGCGCCGCCGTTGAGATAATTTCCATCGCCGCCGAGCGCATTGACGTCGGCGGTGCCCGCGTCGAGCACGTCATCGCCATCGCCGCCCAGCAGCCAGTCATCGAGGCGACCGCCATAGAGCGTGTCATTGCCCGCGCCACCGAAGACATTGTCACCGAGGTTCGACGCATAGATCGTGTCGTTGCCATCGCCGCCATCGACCGTCGCGGCGACATCGATGGCGAGCGCGCGCTGGTCGGAGGTTTTGAAATCGACCGTCGTGGAACTCGCCATGGTGCGCGAGCGTGACAAGGTAAACCGCGCATAGCCCGTGGCTTCATCGATCACGACATCGTCGAGCCACACCAGAGGCTCGGTGCCCGCGCCATCGACGATCGTGCCCGTGCCCGATATCGTCTGGGTGCCATTGGCGACCGCGGCGGCACCGGTGGTCACGGTGGCGTTGAGGGTGAAGCGCTCATTGCCTTCGACATTAAGGGTTGGCGGCTCCCCGTTGCCGGGCGTGATCACCTCGCCGTTCAAGGGATTGATGACAGGCGCGACATAGGTAGGATTAGCGACATTGTCGGAGACGATTGCCGTGCGGACGAACATCAGGGCGACGCCGGGCGAAAACGTCACGGTCGACGCATTCCACCAACTCACGCCATTGGCCGACACCTGGAGATTGGTGGCCCCGGTGCTACCATAATCGACGCCAAGGCCGGACGCGTTGTCGTCGGCGAGAGACAGGCTGAGCGTGACCGCGGTCGATGCAGTTTTCGACAACGACACGCGGAAAACCGCATAGCCTTCACTCTCATAGGCAAAGCTCTTGCCGACCATCACCGTCGGCAAGGCGGCGCCGCCATCGATAACCGTGGCAACCGCCGCGCCGCCCATGATCTGCATGCCGGGGGCGTTGGACAGCGAAGCATTGAAAGTTTCGACTGCCTCCGCAACGCCATCATTCGCAACGGCGACGTCAATAGTTTTTCTCAGGTCCGCCGCCGCGAAGGTTAGCGTCCCGGCCTTGAGAGTGAAATCTGTACCGGTTGCGGCGATATCGTTGTTGAGGTGGCCGTTGACAGTGTAGCCACGCTGGTCGGCGAGGATAGCGGCGCGGAGGTCGATCGTGTCTCCGATAGCGCTTCCCTCAATGGAAGTGATGTCGCGAGCGTCGATGCTATCTCCAAAGCTTCCAACGTAATATCCGGCAGAATTCCAGAGGCTTATCGATCTACTATGATCTTGCCCACTAATCGAAAATTCGAGCTGGCTCGCTACGATAGAATTTCCGTCTGTTTTGCTGTCTAGCTTCTCGTCAAGAAATTCGGACCATCCCCCAATCCAGTCTGTAAAACTTCTCTTATTTACGCCTATCTCAATGGATCTGGTCAATGTTGCCAAATAGGCGGCCGCGAACGACGATCCCGGAGCAATCTGAATTAGACTATTTATAAGCCCCCTATTTTCAATATATTTTTCGTAATCCTTCGCCACAGCGATATCTCCGCTGAGCGTTTGGACGTCAAACGAACCGTATGAAGCGCCCGGTCCGCTTGCGACACCTTGCGATTTCTGCAACGTATTGGAAATAGCTCTCTTTACATAAATATCTCCACCCGCCATCTGGCCGAGCATGCTCGACAAACCCATAAAAGTGCCATGGGTAACCAATTCTTGAGCACCATCATTTCCAGAAAACCGGGCGGTAATCGCGTCAGTATCTTGGGTAGAATAAGGGCGGTATACGAAATCCTTCTTTCGCATTCCATAATTTCCCGCCTGAACTGCCTGCGGATTAAGCAACGTGCTTCCGGCGGCATCGAGTACGGAATTGAAGTTAGAACTTACCGCCGCCGCGAGACTTCTCGCAGTGGCGCTAGAGCCGCCTTTGCGAGAATAAACATTGGTGACGACAAATCTCTGATTGGCAGCACTCCACTCCGAGTCAGCCCCTGAACGCGGAATTCCACCGAATATCGATCCAATCAGGCCGCCAATTATATTTCCGATAAACGACACGATTAAAGCCGGAATCAAGCCTATTGGCCCGCCGGCAAGCAACGACACTCCCAGAACCGCGAGACTCGAACCAAGAGAAGATCCGATTTGCCCTCCCACTGTATCGAATGATATAACGCTATTGGCCAGTTTATTTCCTAAAACCGATCCAATTGCCGCACCGATGCTTGCTGCTGTGTTAAGTGAATTAAGGCTGGAAAAAGCCTGCGAAACAGTCGCGCCCGCCGCAAGGCTCGTGGCCAGTTGCCCAACGACCGCGCCAGCACCCGCGTTCAACAATTCGCCAGCGAAGCCATGCACGCCCAGCGCGTTGATCAACTCGGCCGTTAAAAATGAGGAAACCGCGCCGACGCCGGCATCGACGAGATGCCCCGGCAATTCCGCGAAAGTCGTCTTTATAACCTGCGCTGCTGATTTGGCGACAATTCCCGCTGCCACGCCTTCAACCAAACTTTGGGTCAGAGCACCCAATGCTCCTCCGTATATCGCCTGTTTAAAGGGATCGTCGCCGCCAAGCACCCTGCCGAGGGTTGAACCTAAAATACTCCCAACCTGACCGGCTGAGCGAATTGAGGTGATTGTATTCGAAACATCATTCGCTGAATTGGCTGCGTCATGCCGATTAAATTTTGCTCGGAAAACCACAGCGTCAAGCTTGTTGCTGATTACTGTCGCGCCCGCCGGGCCGGCTATCTCTGTGTGGCCTGATATCTGAAAGCTATTCTCAACAGTATCGATCGAGGTGGAGCTTCCAGTAAAGCTATTGGCATCCGCCGGAGCGTTTCCGCCTTCGAAGGGGTTTAAACCCGAACGAGAACCTCCGCCACCAACCGTACCGTTAATATCGCGATTCGTGGCGACAGATGATGATTTAGTACCAGCTATCTCATAGCTCATCGTTCCATCGATATTTTCAGAACTAGATGACGTGATTACGCTACCATCGGATTCGACAATCGCCTCTGCTGTGCGGTGCTCAGTTTCCGACAAAACTCGCCCTTGCGCGTCGACCATCTGAAAATAATATTCTGACCTTGAAACTCCGCCCAAACTGGAATCGTTATTCAAACTATTTGATTTAATGGTACTAATTTGGCGGATAGAAGTGCCATCCGGATTTTGCTTAATTCCGGAAATTTTAATCAAGTCGAATGTTCTTGAATTAATGTCATATCCAATTAGAGTCTTTACCTCTCCGCTACCCGCGGCAACCTCACGAAATACTTGAACGAATTTTCCATTGAACAAATCTACTGGAGCGGAAACATATCCCGCCTCTGCCATAATGTTGTACATTATACCTTCGCCGTCGGAGCCGTCGAAAATATTATCTAGCTCTGCAGCCTGATGCGCTTCGGCCAAATCCAGACTAGCTACGTTATTGCCTGAAACAAAATCAAAGAAGCTCTGCACGGCATGCTCACCGAGTAATCCGCCACCGATAGAAGATGCGACTACGATACCACCAAATATATAAGGATTCTTGACGCCAGAGCTGCTTGCTATACGCACGCCTACTGCACCGCCGGCCTCCGCACCTTCCATAGCGGCTGCGAATGCTGTCGTGTCACGCACATAGCCTACGCTGTCATGCGTTCTAAAATCTTCGCTGAGTTGATAAATAAGAGAGCCAATTGCTAACGGCTCCGCTACCTTCATGGCGAAATGGCCGGCGGCTTTTAGTTTCGAAACGTAGTCACCCGCAATACCTATACGTACCGCAATTGTGTCAGATTTAGCCGCCAGCGAATTCAGATCGTATGGCTGCAACGGAACGCCTGCAGGGGCGTTGATTGCCCCAATCCCCGCTAGGCCATTACTTTCAAAAAATTCCGCCGTAACTGCGATAGATACTTTAATATCGCCTGTTGCGGTACGGCTGACCGCAAATTCTACGCCGTCGATCATGTCCCCCGCAGATTTTCCGGCGACGCGATCAAGCAAGTTTGTCCGGGCTGCGTCGTTGCCCAATGAAACAGTTTCGGAATTATAGAGAGTCAGAAGATCAGATTTTGGTATACCATTTATGGTCGTGACACTGGAATTTTGGAGAAGTGCAGGCAACTCGGTATCAGAAAAAACTTTGGCTATACCGTTAGCGTCAAATCGTTCGGCCGCGGCTGAAATTGTCAGGACAGCCCCGCTGGCGCGCTGTGCTAGCAATGATGATGCTTCAGTCCACATATCTTTTTTTGCGACATCAAGAGCAGCTCTATTGTTGAGTACCCCAGCTCGTACCAGAGCAGTGTCAATAACTGACAAGGGTTTTGCTCCGGGGGCGGGACTGTACGTCGCATTTAGGACCTGGCCTATGCCAGTATCGCCATCGATAAAGAATTTACCTGGCGCGCCTTCCTGCAAGGCGGCAACCACCTGGTAGGTGGCAACAGACTGTCCGCCGACTTCAGCAAAGCCGCCGCTGTATAGGAGGACGGTCTTGTCGGTGGGCACCGACCATTCGACCGACAGAACAAGCTGCTCGATCTGCGCGACCGTGGGAGCTTGATTCGCAGGCAGATCATTAAACGCCTTAAGAGCGTTGATAGCTTGCTGTGGCGTCGTGCCCAAGATTAATATCCCTCAATTCTATAATCTATGAACCTTACGTCTGACAATATCTTCATGCCAACGCCGTTTTTATACACACCAAATCCATCAACGCTATTTGAGTAAGCAGGAAGAGCTTCTACAATTATCTTCATTTGCTCTTCGCTAAGGTTTCCCTTTTCGACAAGCCATCTTCCCAGGAAATCATATCCGGGGTGATTCATTTTCTCTATATCGGTCATTTCCCTGGAAAGGGCCGGATCACTCGTGCAGTTGAACGTGAATCCAATATTTTTATTGCTTATTTGTAGTATCTGCACCCTAAAATCATCGCGTCCATGCCCAGGCGTCCAAATAAAAAGGTCGCTTTCACGGTCGCAGACCATCTTATATTCCGAGTCATATTGCCAAGTCACGAATAAATTCCTTGAAAATAAATGCACAAGAAAGCTGCCATCACTTTGATGGTCGCTGACCAGCAATATTCACCAGACGTTCGCGCGCCGCTGCTAAGCCTTGGTCCGGGGGGCTAACCATAGTCGGTAACACTGTGCCTGAGCCACCCGCTCGCACGGGAGGAAGGTATATAAAGATGGCGTGCTTGGTCGAATGAGCTGCCGCTGTGTAAAGCCGTCGAGCCACATTCAGATCGCGATTTATCCCGATGCCTTCCTCATAGCGTATACCAAGATCAAGCTGCGCCTGCTTGTTACCGCTTTGCGCGCGCCGCGCGAGATCCTGCAGTTCAGCGGATGCCCGACCGGGCACCAACGAAATCCCCATATAGCTCTGATTGGCGCAGGCGGCCGAAAGCAACGCCACACCCACGACAAAGGTTGTGCGCGACATAACCGATCGCGCGCGCAACATGCCCCATCCCGATATGATTGCTGTCACCCGCCCCCACGACGTTTTTCGCCCCGTCGACAAAAGACCAATCGGCAACGCCAACGTCAAGGCGCTGGTTCTCGCTGCGACCGCCGATTCGGCCAAAACACGAGCATTTCCCTCAAATATTAATTGCATCCATTTTGGCGGTATCGCGCAGCGAAGCCACTTCGCCCCATTCCAGCAGTTCATCGCTCTCTCCCGGCCTGGGCTATACTGGTCTGCAACGGGCTGAGCAGATAGCTGATGATTCGCCTTGTGCCGGTGCGGACATCGACCGTGGCGGCAAGCCCGGGGCTGAGCGCCACCGCGCGCCCGTCCACATCAATGCTGGCGCGATCGAGCGTAATCGTCGCGATATAAACCGAACCCAATTCCCGGTCGGGCACGGCGTCGCGGCTGATCGCCCGCACATGGCCCGGCACCGCGCCGTAGCGGGTGAACGGGAAGGCTTCGAGCTTGATCGCCGCTGCCTGGCCGATATGGATGAACCCGATATCCTTGTTTAGGATGCGCGCCTCCACTTCCAGCCCATCACGGCTCGGCACCAGCGTCATCAGGCTGCGTGCGGCTTCGATCACGCCGCCGATCGTGTGGACGGAAAGTTGCTGGATCGTCCCATCCACTGGTGCCACCAGTCGCTGGAACCGGCGGCGCTGTGTGGCCTTGGTGACTTCCTCGCGACGCAAAATCGCCTCGGCTTCCGCCTTCGCCAAGTCGGTCAATGCAGTGTGGCGCGCCTGTTCACGGGTCTGGTTAATCTGCTCGCCGAGCTTGCGCGCTTCGGACATGCCGCGCGAAATCTGGGTGACGGCGACATCACGTTCGCCGGCCTCCTGGCGCCGCTGGCGCTGAAGTTCGAGCAAACGCAGGCCCGGCGCGTAGCCCCTGGCATCGAGCCGGTTCATGTTGTCGATCTCGCGATCGAGAATCGGCACCGTGTCGCGATATTTGGCCACCTGCGCCTGGGCGGAATTCGCCTCCGACATGGCGGACGACCGCGCGGCGGAGAGGCTAGCCGTCGTCGCATTCAATTCCGCCAACTGCGCGGCGATCAGGCGCTGCTGGGTGTCCGCCACCTGCGGGTCCGTGCCGGGCGGCGCCACAAAATGCAGACCCTTGCCCGCCAGCGCATCGGCGATCGCGCGGTTGCGCGCGATATCCAGTTCCGCCGCAGCCAGCGCCTTTTGCGCCTGCGCCAGATCGGCGCCCGACAAGGTCGGATCGAGATCGAGCAGCGGCTGCCCCTTCTTCACCACATCGCCATCACGAACATAGACGGCGCGCACCACGCCGGAGCCCGGCGACTGGACGATCTTGACGTTGCCCGTCGGCATCAGCTTGCCGGGCGCGGACGCCACGACATCTACGCGGCCGAACACCAGCCAGAACGCGGTCGCGGTCAGGCCGATCAGCAAAATCCAGGTGGTAACGCGCGCGGTGGGCGAAACGGGGCGCTCGATCACTTCCAGCGCGGCGGGCAGGAAGTCGGTTTCGGACGAAGGAATCAACCCCTTGCGCCGTGCCCGGTCGGCTTTGAGCGCCTCCTTCAGCACGTGCCAGTTATGCGCCATCGCGCTCATGGCCGCCCCTCCGTCACGCCGCTCTGTCGCCGGTGCAGATCGGCATAGCGGCCATTGGCAGCGAGCAATTCCCGGTGCGTGCCGCGTTCGACGATGCGCCCGCCCTCAAGCGTGATGATGGTGTCGCACTGGCGGATCGCGGACAAGCGATGCGCGATGATCAGCACGGTGCGGCCCTGCGCCATCGCCTTCAGATTGGTCTGGATGATCTCCTCGCTTTCGGCATCGAGCGCGCTGGTCGCTTCATCGAGGATCAGGATGCGCGGCGATGTCACCAGCGCGCGCGCAATGGCGAGCCGCTGCCGCTGCCCGCCGGAAAGATTGGTGCCGCGCTCCTCGACCGGCGTGTCATAGCCCTGTGGCAGCCTGACGATAAATTCATGCGCGCCCGCCAGCGCCGCGGCCGCCATCACCTGTTCCAGCGGCATGGCTGGGTTGGTGAGCGCGATATTTTCGCGGATCGAGCGATTGAACAGCAGATTTTCCTGCAGCACCACGCCGATCTGTCGCCGCAGCCAGGCCGGGTCGATCTGGGCGATGTCGACGCCGTCGATCAGCACGCGGCCACTGGCGGGTATATACATGCGCTGCAGCAATTTGGTCAGCGTCGACTTGCCCGATCCGGAAGTGCCGACAATGCCCAAGGTCGATCCTTCGGGGATGTCGAGATCGATCTCCTCCAGCGTCCACGGCCCTTCCAGGCCATAGCGGAACTTGACGCCCTCGAACGCGACATGCCCTTTGACAGCGGGCAGGGCGACCCGGCTGCCTGCGCCGGGTTCGGTCGGCTGATTGAGCACGTCACCGAGCCGCTCGATCGCGATCCGCACCTGCTGGAAATCTTGCCAGAGCTGCGCCATGCGGATGACCGGTCCGGACACGCGCTGCGCGAACATGTTGAACGCGACCAGCCCTCCCACGGTCAGCGTCTTGGCGATCACCGCCTTCGCCCCGAAGAACAGGATCAGGACCATGCTCAGCTTGGAAATCAGCTGGATGAGCTGGCTGCCGGTATTGCCGAGGTTGATCACCTTCTGGCTGGCAAAGCTGTAACCGGCCAGCTGGCGCTCCCAACGGTCCTGCCATTGCGGCTCGACCGCGCCCGCCTTCACCGTCTGGATGCCGCCGATGCTTTCCACCAGCAGCGCGTTATTGGCGGCGCCCCGCTCGAACTTCTCCTCGATGCGCGCGCGCATCGGCCTGGTGATGAAGAAAGCCACGGCGAAATAGGCCGGGATCGCCAGAACCGCGATCAGGAACAGCTTCACCGAATAGAACCACATCACGACGAGGAACACGATGGTGAACAACGGATCGACCAGCACGCTGAGCGATGCGTTGGTCAGGAACTCGCGGATGGTTTCCAGCTGGCGTACCCGCATCGCGATGTCGCCGACGCGCCGCGCCTCGAAATAGCCCATCGGGAGCCCGAGCAGATGGCGGAACAGCTTGGCGCCCAGCTCCACGTCGATTTTCTGGCTGGTTTCGGAATAGAGCCGCGTGCGCAGCCAGCCGAACGCCGTTTCCCACACCGACACGACGGCAAAACCGATGACGAGAATGGTCAGCGTATCGAGCGTATTGTGCACCAGCACCTTGTCGATGACGTTCTGGAAGAAGAGCGGCGACGCCAGTCCCAGCAGGTTGATCCCCAGCGTCACCAGCAGCACCTCGCCGATCAGGCGGCGATATTTGACGATCTGCGGGATGAACCAGCTGACATCGAACGCCCGGCTGATCCCGCCCACGCTTTCCCGCGTCGTGATCAGCACCAATTCGCCCGACCACATCGCCTCCAGTGCCTCGCGCGTTACGCTGATTACCTGGGCCTGCACGCCATCGAGGCTGGGACGGGGCGGTTGAATCAGCGCCTCATTGCCGGCGACCCGGCCAATGATGAACCAGCCCGCCGGTCCATTGGCCAGGGCGGGCAGCGGAATATTCTGAAGGCGGTCGTAATTTGCCCGGACCGATTTCGCCCGCACTTCCTCCTGGCCCTTGGCGAGGCGCTTCAGATCATCGGCATCGATCGCGCGGTGATGGCCAAGGCCATGGCGCAATTGTCCCGGGTCGACCGCAATCCGGTGGATCGCGAGCAATGTCGCGTAGGCGATAAGGCCGGAGTCATCGCTCCCTTCAGCCGGAGCGGGCGCGGCGCCGGACGATGGCATGTCACCAACGGAATCGGTCATGGGCGTTTACTCGCCTTGGGCCGACCGGTTGTTCCGGGGATTGGGGTAATCGGGCTGCGAGTCATCAGAGGAAGCCCATCCGTCGCCGGGTTGGCAGGTGCCATCGCGGGCGTCTCGGGGGCACGAGCGGGGCGTTCGATGGTCTGCTGATGTTGGCTCGGGGCACCGATTGTGTCCAACGCCCGGATTGCCGGGTCCCAGGGAAGACTGGACCGGCGCTCGACTTCGCGCAGATGGCTAGCGGGGTCATATAGGGTGTTGCCGGTGATCAGCTTGCCGGCCTCCAGCTGTCCCAATTGCCGGAGCAATGCCGCCTGCGCGACATAACGGTCGCGCGTATTGGCGAGCAGGGCGATCTCGGTATCCCGCAGGGCATTCTGGGCGTAAAGCACGTCGAAGGTCGAACGCAGCCCGGCGCGATATTCCTGGAAAGTGCCTTCATAAAAGACCCGCGCGGCTTTCAACTGCGCTTCTTGCGCCGCGACGTTCCTCTCTGAACTCACCATCTGATTCCAGGCCGATATGATCGCTTGCACCATCTGTCGCCGCGTCGCCTCGATCCTGAGGCGATCCGCGCTGTTGCGATTGAGCGCCGCCGCGATCTGGGACGAGGTCTGACCACCCGAGCTCAGCGGAATGGTGAGCGTTATCCGCCCGGAATAGGACACATCCTCCTCATAGCGGTCAAAGGGCGCAAGTGGACCGGTCGTACCCGCTATGCCGCGTATCGCTACGCTCGGGCGTTTCTCGGCCCGCGCCGCTGCGATGCGCGCGCGGGAGGCGCGCTCGCCGACGATCGCTGCGGCAAGATCCGGGTTGAATTGCTCGGCGGTGTCGAACGCCTCGTCGATGCTCCCGGGAAGCAAGGGCAGCGCCGGCGCGGGCGCGAGACTGCCCGGCTCACGCCCGACGATCGCGGTAAATGCCGCGCGGCTCTGTTCGAGTTGCGCCTGTGCGGCATTCAACTGCACGCGCGCGGCTTCAAGCTGAGTTTGCGCCTGGGCGATGTCGGTACGGGTAAGTTCGCCGGCCTCACGCCGCTCGATCACCTCGTCGAGCGTGGCAGCCAAGAGTTCCAGATTTTTCGTGCGCAGAACAAGCGCATTGGTATCACGCCGGACATCGGCATAGGCGGTGATGAGGTCGACAAGCAGGTCGCCTTCGCTACCACGCAGCGCTTGCCGCCCTGCAAGACTATCGGCGCGCGCCGCCGCAATATGCGCGCTCGCGCGGCCGCCGGTACTGAGCGGCTGGTCAATGATCAGCTGAGCGCCCAGATCATTATGCTCGATATGAGGGCTATTGAGCCGATCGACCAAAGGCCGGCCGGCCTGCGTAGTGGTTCCCGGATCGGTAAACTGATAGCCCGCGCTGACCTGCACTTGGGCTTGCGCGCGCGTCTCCGCGAGCGCCGAACCAAGGGCGTCGTCGGTTGCACGAAGCTCATAACGGCGAACGCCCAGTACGGGACTTGTCTCATAGGTGTCGGCAATGGCCTGCGCGAGATTGTCGGTCGCGGGCGGCTCGACGATCGGTTCGTCGAACGGGATTTGCGGCGCGGGGTAGCGTTCGTGCAGCTTGGTCGCGCGAGCCGAGCTTTGCCCCACGGTCGGGCGCGCGGCGCTTGCACCGATCCTTGCCTGCTTCGCGCCGGCCGGCAGGATAAGGCCGGAGGCGCAAAGGGCCATAATAGTCGCCGCGTTTCGCTTCACCGAACGAACCGGCCTTCGGGCGCACATCCCAGCGCTCGCGCCGATTCGCGCAGGGCCACAAACCCACGCAGAGAAAAATAGCGGGGGTGGGCACCGGGGCGTGGTGAAATCGCTACGCGTTTCGCGGACTCAAGCAGGGAGCTCGGTATCCACACGACACCCCCGGTTGGACGATCCATGTCGCGCCCGTCGATCGCCACCCGCAAGCGGGCCAGTTCAGGAAGCAGATCGCGATACCGTACCGGCTGACCGCCATCGATTTTAAGCGTTGCGCCCATAACATCGGCACGACGCCCAAATCGAATACCCACGGCATCGGCGACATACAATGAGCGTCCGTTGCGTGCGTGAAGCCGGCACCGCACATCCCCTGAAAAGCGATCCTTGCTAATGTTCAAATGCCAGTCGCCCAGCGCAAATACGCGCCGCTCAATGCCCGACGCCGCGAAGCCGGGCGCTGCGTTCAACGCGGCCGCACACAAGCCAAGACCGATCGCTATGCAGCGCCTCGCGTCGATGGAGGACACGTCAAAGTTCCGCAGGGGAAGGGGAAAATTCAGCGACGGCCGAGACCTCGGAATAGCGCTTCGCTATCGGCGCTTCGGGCACCAACCGGGTCGCCATGCGTGCTGGTCGAGTGGCCGAAGTATGGCGCGCTCGAACGACTGCGACTCTCGCCGAGCCAACCGCAAACGCCGTGGCCAACGGGATCGCGACTGCGACCCCTCTCCCGAATTTCATAATGCCCCCGTATCGACACCTAACTTTGGTGCCGCATGGCGCGTGACTAGACCATGTTATTAAAGAACGTCAATGCCTTCTCTATGGTCCCGGGGTCTGACTAGAGCTTTATATTGTGCGTTGCGCAGCCCCTTTTCGTTCTTGAAACGTAACATTGTACTTAGAACCATTTTGGTGGTATTTCATTGCTTGCGGAATAGTCGAACCGCACCGTGAGAATAAACCAGGACCTCCCAATGGACGTTCAGGCGCCGCGAAGCGTCACTCGTGACAAAAATGTTGATTTGTCATGGCGCAGCTTCTGTTACGCTATTTACCGACCGGCATTCGCGGAAAGGCAGTCATTGCACCTAATCGGACATTTATAGCGATTGCTCGGCTGGCTTGCCACTTCGCTCTCTGGCAGGCATCCAACAGCGAGGATGGCACTGATGATAAGCTCGAATGAAATTCGTCGGTCGTTCCTCGATTATTTCGAAAGCGAGGGACACGCGCGCATCGCCTCGGCGCCGCTGGTGCCGCAGAACGACCCGACGCTGTTGTTCGTCAACGCCGGCATGGTGCCGTTCAAGAATGTCTTCACCGGCCTCGAATCGCGGCCCTATGTGCGGGCGACGTCGAGCCAGAAATGCGTCCGCGCCGGCGGCAAGCACAACGACCTTGACAATGTCGGCTATACCGCACGTCACCATACCTTCTTCGAAATGCTCGGGAATTTCTCGTTCGGCGATTATTTCAAGGAACAGGCGATCGTCCATGCTTGGACCCTGCTGACGCGCGATTTCGGGCTTGATCCGAACCGGCTGACCGCGACCGTCTATCATACCGACGACGAGGCGTTCGACCTGTGGAAGAAGATCGCCGGCCTGCCCGAGAGCCGCATCATCCGCATCCCGACCAAGGACAATTTCTGGGCGATGGGCGACAATGGCCCGTGCGGCCCGTGCTCGGAAATCTTCTACGACCATGGCGAGCACATCTTCGGTGGCCCGCCGGGCTCGCCGGACGAGGATGGCGACCGCTTCGCCGAGATCTGGAACCTGATATTCATGCAATATGAGCAGGTCGCCAACGAGATCGTCGGTGAGTTGCCCAAGAAGTCGATCGATACCGGCATGGGGCTCGAACGCATCGCTGCGGCGCTGCAGGGCGTGCACGACAATTACGACACCGATACCTTCAAGGCGCTGATCGCCGCCTCGGGCGGGCTGACGCATACCGCAACCGATGGCGCGAACACGGCGAGCCACCGGGTGATCGCGGATCATCTGCGCACCTCGGGCTTCCTCGTTGCCGACGGCGTGCTGCCGGCCAATGAGGGGCGCGGTTATGTGCTGCGCCGGATCATGCGCCGCGCGATGCGCCATGCCCATCTGCTTGGCGCCAAGGAGCCGTTGATGCATCGGCTGGTGCCGGCGCTGGTCGCCGAGATGGGGGCCGCCTATCCCGAATTGCTCCGTGCGCAGCCGCTGATCGAGGCGACGCTGCAGCAGGAAGAAACGCGCTTTCGCCAGACGTTGGACAAGGGTCTCAAGCTGCTGGACGAAGCGACAGCGGGGATGAAGGCGGGCGATACGCTGGCCGGCGAGACCGCGTTCAAGCTCTACGACACCTTCGGTTTCCCCTATGATTTGACCGAGGACGCGTTGCGCGCCCAGGGCCTGGCGGTCGATCGCGCCGGCTTCGATACCGCGTTGGCCGAGCAGAAGCGCGCCGCCCGCACCGCTTGGCAAGGGTCCGGTCAACAGACGTCGGATCGCCTATGGTTCGACATCATCGAGGAATCGGGCGGCACCGAGTTCATCGGTTATGCGTCCGAGAAGGGCGAGGGCGAGGTGATCGCGCTGTTCCGCGACGGCCAGAGAGTCGAACGCGCCGGTGCCGGCGAGACGGTGGACCTGGTGGTCAACCAGACGCCCTTTTACGGCGAGAGCGGCGGTCAGGTCGGCGATACCGGCACCGTCGCCAACGACATGGGCCTACGCGGCGCGGTCGAGGACACGCAGATGCATCTTGGCCGTATCTGGTGCCACCGCACGACGATCGAGGCAGGCGAGATCGCGGTCGGCGAAGCGGTGCTTCTGACGGTCGACCATGCGCGTCGTGACGCGATCCGCGCCAACCATTCCGCGACGCACCTGCTCCACGCGGCACTGCGCGAACGGCTGGGCACGCATGTCACGCAGAAGGGCAGCCTCGTCGAGCCTGACCGGCTGCGCTTCGATTTCTCGGAACCCACCGCGGTCGACCCGGCGTCGCTGGCGGCGGTCGAGGCCGATGTGAACGCCTATATCCGCCAGAACGACCCGGTGCAGACGCGCCTGATGGCGCTCGAAGAGGCGATCAAGGAAGGCGCAATGGCGCTGTTCGGCGAGAAGTATGGCGACGAGGTGCGCGTCGTGTCGATGGGCCGCGCCGGCGACGAGGTCTATTCGCTCGAGCTGTGCGGTGGCACGCATGTCAATGCGACGGGCGACATCGGGGTGTTCAAGTTCATCGGCGAGAGCGCGGTGTCGTCGGGCGTACGCCGCGTCGAGGCACTGACCGGCAAAGCTGCTTTTGAATTTATGAGCGGGTCGACTAGAAGATCTGAGACGAACACGTCCCCCGAAGTGACGCGATTGTCACAAATGCGAGACTTCTTTCTAAGTTATACTGCGCAAAATATCGAAATGGCCCACGAGGTCGGGAGCATACTGAAGGGGGAGGGGTACACGTTTTTCGCTCAGTTTCAAGATTTTGGCATTGGGAGTAATTTTGTACTTGGCATGCAAGAAGGGCTAAACCTTTCTAGAAGGGTGATTGCCCTTATTTCACCCGCCTATAACGACTCACCTCATTGCAAGTCTGAGTGGGCAGCGGCATACAACTCCGATCCCGATGCAAAATCGCGACGATTGCTACAATTCATCGTTGAAGAAACGGAACTCACACCTCTCGCTCGTCAAATCGTATATCGAAAACTCTTTGATCTTTCCGCAGATGAACGCAGAGACGTTATTCTTGATGTAATTAATACTCCGCTAATGCCGCAAGGAAGTGCGCAACTCGTACGTAGCCTTGCCGACGTATCAAGCCCTGATGTACGAATTAATAATAACGCCAGGCTCGACGCTGGACCAAACGAGAAGCTAGACTCCCCTGATTATAGTAATGAATTGGCACTTCTACCAACTGCTCAGCTTACTATAACGGAAATGCTTATAGACAATCTAAGCGGAAATGTTCCTAGATTGATTACACAAGGCTTAATATTTTACAGATCACACCTGGCGAATAATGGAATTCGCCCAGCAATTGGCCTGCTATCTCAGATTTATTCAGCGATCGACGCTGAGTTTGATGAGTTTGGTCGGCTAAATATCGGGCCAGGTGTGGCTAATTTGCTGCATTCTTTCAGCAAAAACCATAAACAGCTTATGACGCATTATCCTGGCGACGCCCGCCGTGAAGGGATTTTTCGCAGAAACCCCGTGTCAGAGGACGCTGCTTCTGGCGAAGCCCTCTACGGCCCCATCAGGGACGTTGCCAAATATTTGCGTGAAATCGCCGAACTTGGTCAAACCACAGAAGAATTTGATCGCGTCCTGGCTGTTTGGGAGGAGTTCTCTCGAGATATAGCGCAGCTTCCTAATAATAATGCAAGGTACGTAAATGATACTTCCCCTAAGCAAAGATTTGTGTTGAGCTCAATTGGATATATGAGACGCATTCAGGATGTCATAGAAAGCTGTGAATTACTATATAAAACCATACCTGGTGAAATATTGATTCGCCGTATTCCGCAGATCATCCGAGAGTTTCTTTTGTTTTTGAAATAACCACAGTATTATTAAATAATTATACTTTTAATTTAACACTACGGTGAATGGCGTTCAGCGGCAGACGGGCGGTGAAGCGAGTCTTAGCCAACCTTAAGGCAGCCGGATGCCTCTAAGAACCTGCTCGATTTTGGGTGGCTAATCTGATTCACTGCCGCTGGCGAAGCAGGAGGCAGCGATGGCGCAGCGCGGTTTCTTCGATGTTGATGAGCGGCTTGCGGCGTTGTCGAGCGCGGGCGACCCATTGGAACGGTTGAGCGCGGTCGTTGATTTCGAACTGTTCCGGCCGGTGCTCAATGCGGCGCTGGCTCGGTCGGATCGGAGCCGCGGCGGCAGGCCACCCTATGACGCGGTGCTGACGTTCAAAGTGCTGGTGCTGCAGGCGCTTTACAGCCTGTCGGACGACGCCTGCGAGTTCCAGATCCGCGACCGGTTGTCGTTCATGCGCTTCCTGGGTCTTGGCCTTGGCGACCGGGTGCCCGATGCCAAGACGATCTGGCTGTTCCGCGAGCAACTCGTCCAGGCCAGGGCGATCGAGAAGCTGTTCGCGCGCTTCGACGACGCGCTACACGGGGCGGGTTATCTGGCGATGGGAGGCCAGATCATCGACGCGACCGTGGTGGCGGCCCCGCGCCAGAAGCTGAACGACGAGGAGAAGGCCGCGATCAAGGGCGGCGACACGCCGTCAGGCTGGTCGCCGGCCAAGCGCCGGCAGAAGGACACCGACGCGCGCTGGACGATCAGGCGCGGTCGCCGCAAGCGCAGCGAGGCGAGCGAGATGAAGGCCAAGGGGGTCGAGATCGCGGTGCCGATCTTCGGCTACAAGAACCACGCCGGGATCGACCGGCGCCATGGCTTGATCCGACGATGGGAGGTGACGAGCGCGGCCGCGCACGACAGCAGGCCGTTCGAAGGGCTGCTCGATCCGAGGAACACAGCGTCACCGGTCTGGGCCGACACCGCCTATCGCTCGAAGCGTAACGAAGCCGCGATGGCGAAGCGCGGGCTTGTCTCCCAGGTCCATTTCCGCAAACCGAAGAATAAGGACCTGCCGGCGCATCATGCTCGCGCCAATGCCGCAAGGTCACCGGTGCGTTCGGCCATCGAGCACGTCCCTTCGACTTCGCTCAGGACAGGCTTTGCCGGACAAAAGCACCGCATGAACCTGTTCGTGCGCACCATCGGCATCGCTCGCGCCGAGGTGAAGATCGGCATGGTCAACCTCGCCTATAACTTCAACCGGCTCGCCTGGCTCGAAGCCCGAGTTGCGCCCGTTTGACGGGATTAACGCCCGATCAGGCACTCCGAGCGGCAGCGCGGCCGCCAACGATCCCGCGATTACGATCCACAGGACGCAATTCAGATCAGGCCGACGCCCTCACTGCCGCTCAAACCGCGTTCTTCGAGGTGTCCAGCCGCCGATCGACAACTTCAATGCCAAGTAAGTTCCAGTAATCCGAGTTGATATCAACTGTCCATGACAAAAACGCAGTTTTGTCATGATGGCAGCTTGAGATCTTCCTCGGGCGACCGCCGGTTACAGTGACACCAGACGATGTGCGTTTCTTCCAGATCCATCGGCGCGAGCAGGGTGCCCAGCCTCCGACCCTTAACAGCATGGTATCGGCGTTGCGCTTCTTCTTCACGGTTACGCTCGATTGGCCGGATCTGCCGGAGCGGCCGGTGCTGTCGCGCTACGCCCGCAAGCTGCCCGATGTGCCGAACGTCGAGGGACTCGGTCGGCTGCCCGCGGCGGCGCCATGCATCAAGTACCGGACGGCATTGGGGCGTGGCCTATGGTGTTGGCCTGCTCGTCTCCGCCGCGTCGCATCTCAAGGTCGACGATATCGACAGCAAACGCATGGTGATCCGCGTCGAACAGGGCGGTGCGAAGCTGCACGGCTGACGGATGGACTGTCGAAGGCGGCGCAGACGATTCAAAGGGATGGTGGCGCGCGATGGTTTGCGACAACGCCCGACGCCCTTTCCTTGTCCGGAAAAGCCGTATGCTTGACCTAAGCAAGCCGGCTTTTCTTGAGAATATACCCTATAATTTCGCGGAAATATTATCGCACTCCTTGTGCAATTTTTTTTGCGGAATATATTCGCACTGCGACTCAGCATTCACGGAGGAACAAGATGGCGCGTGACAATGAAAAAAGGGCGGCGACAGAATCGAAAAGGGACCGATTTGTGCGGCTTGCAGAAAGTCGGACCAGCAATGCGATCCGGGCGATACGGACCATCGGAAAGCTCGGTAACAAGGCGCAATACGACTTCGACGAGTCCGACATCCGTAAGATCGCGGGTGCGCTTGCGAAAGAGGTCGACGCGATGAAGGCCCGGATGGGTGATCGCGGCGCGAAGGATGTGGTGGAGTTCAAGCTTTAATCTGGGGAAAACCAAGTGACGCGGGATTTGTGCCTAAGCCTGATGCACGCCGAGTCCGAGGCCGAGGTGATCTCGATCCTCTGCTCTGAGAGCTATTGGGACAACCCAGCCGCATGGCGCTACTATGGCGACAACGAACTGAACTGGTCGCAAGCGGGCGGGCAGCAGTCCCGTGCCGACTTCGCCTTCAACGAGAAAGTCGTGAATGCGATCGACTCCGTCTTGACCCGCATGGCGATCGAGCGAGGCATCGATCCGAGCGGTGCGACTGCGCCGGCGACGATCCGCGAAGCCGTCGCCCGGTTCGTCGAAGCAACCGCCAACAACACACTTAAAACAACGGCAGGGCGGGTCGAGGATTGGCCCCAGGCTTTCCGGCGCGAGGTCGCGCGTAACATCTCGGTGTTTGCGACCGAGCCGTCGAACTGGACATCACAGAAGCGGCCTACCATCTCGATCGCCGACTTGGGTGAAGGCCATACTGCGTCGGCGTTCCCGACGACCTTCGTGTCACTGGGGCGGCGCAACAAGGTCTCTATCCCGTTCGTTCAAGGCAAATTCTGCCAAGGGGGATCTGGAGCGCTACGGTATTGCGGCGACGAAAAGCTGCAGCTGATTGTGTCTCGCCGGAACCCAGCGTTATTGGGCGCCGATGGCGCTCCGGCCGACTATCCGAGCGATCCCGCTTCCGATGAAGAATGGGCTTTCACCGTGGTGCGGCGCGAGGCCGCAACGGGCGCGCAGAAGATGTCGTCTTACACTTACCTCGCTCCCATCGGTGCCGATGCCGACGCCCGCCACGGTGGCGTGCTTCACTTCGCGGCCGACACAATGCCGCTCTTTCCCGACGGCGCTGACCCATATTCCCGCGAGGTAGGATGGGGCACACTCATCAAGCTATTTGAATATAAGCTTCCGAGTTCGAGCAACATCCTACGCCGTTCCGGCCTGCTACAGCGGCTCGACCTATTGCTGCCCGACCCAGCTCTTCCTTTGCGAATGCATGAGTGCAGGCCCCGCGTTGGCGGTGCCAAGGCAAGTGAGCAGACGACCACGATGGCGGGTTTGTTCACGCGCTTGATCGACGGCGATAATCTTGAGGCCGTGTCGCCTTCCTCGGTCCCAATCACGGTCAACGGTCGGCAACTGACCATGCGGCTATTTACGTTCAAAGAGGGCAAGGCCGCCACCTACCGCGATGCCGAGGGGGTCGTTTTTACGGTCAACGGACAAGCGCATGCCTACATCAAGGCGAACATCTTCGCGCGCAAGAAGGTCGGCCTCCAGCGGCTTGCGAGCGACCTGCTCGTATATGTCGATTGCTCGTCGCTTTCGCCGACGGAGCTCGAAGATGCCTTCATGAGCAGCCGCGATCGACTGGTCGATGACAATGCGTTCGCGAAGGAAATTGAGAAGCGGCTGGAAGAAGCCCTCCACGATCACGACGGTTTGCGCGAACTCAAGGCGCGGCGCGCAGCTCAAGATCTCGAGCGGCAGCTGGAGGACAACAAGCCGTTGGAAAACGTGCTAAGGCGGGTACTGAAGACATCTCCCGCGCTAGCCCGATTGTTTGGGCGCGGCCTGCGGCTGCACAACCCCATCACCCCCACCGCAGTAAAGCCGGTGGTGGCGGTGTTCAACGGACGCCCACACCCGACCTTCTTCCGTTTCCACAATAAGCGCGAGGCCGATGTCCTGCGCCGTGAAGCGCACTTGCAGCAGCGGGTACGCCTGCGTTTGGAAACGGACGCCGAGAACGATTATTTCACGCGGCGTGTGGATCGAGGCGAGCACTATCTCGAACGGGTCAGTGGCGGCGAGCGCCAGCGCGTCGGCAACTACAGCGGTCCGACGCTCAATGACGGCGGCGTGGCGCTTACGTTCGAATTGCCGTCCGAAGCCACCATTGGCGAAACGCTCGCCTACGAGCTCACGATTACGGACCCTGTGATCGGCACCCGCTTCGTCAATCGGTTCGAACTGAACATCCGCGCCGCAGCTCAACCAACCGAGCGCAAGCCTTCCGTGCCCCGCAAGCAGCCGGGCGAGCCAGAGCAATCCGGGACAGACGGTCCGACCGGCATCGAGTTGCCGAAGGTGCAGTGGATCCGGCAGTCGGATGCGAGTTGGTCGCGCCATTTTGGCGGCGTCGATGATTGCCTGAGCGTCATCGACGATGGCGGCGAGACCGAGGCCGGCGCGGCGACGCACGACTATTCCTTCTATCTGAACGAGGACAATCGCGCGCTACGGTTCGAGATCGGGTCAAACAAACTGGCTGCGGCGGCGATCAAGAAGCAGTTCGAGGTGGCGATCACGCTCGTCGGCCTGGCGATCCTACACGACGCCGACCTGTCGTCCGGCAAATCGAAAGCGGATGACGAAAGCGAAAATGCGCAAGATGGCGTCGAAGCCGGGACAGCCCGCGTGGCGAACGCAACACGCGCGCTCGCCCCCATTATGCTGCCGCTGATCAATACGCTCTCGGACCTCGGCCAGTTCGAGGTGGATGAGAGTGATGAGGTCGGCCAGGCCGCCTGAGACTAGCGCGCCAACCGGTAGAACAGTAGGACCTCATTGCTGGCGCTCGTCGCGGCGCGCTGGCCATTATACCACTTCCGGTTCGGGACTTCGCGCCACAAGCGTCCATCGGCTTCCCCTTGAAGCGTTTCGAGCCGATATTCCTCGAGCCCAGCTGCTTCAGCAGCGGCATTGTATCTCGGCAATTGCTCGACAGGCCTAGTGAAGGCGACGATCTGTACGATGGTGGTGTCGGCATCGGCCGCGCCGGCGATGGACCGCTGCGCCGCAGCGAGCGTCTCGAAATAGACGGGCAGGTCCGGCTGCTTGCGATCACCCATCGTGTAATAGGAAGCGCCCGAGCCGTCGAGCGTGTTGGCGATCCAGAACGGCGCACGCGTTTCTTTGCGGCCGTCGACTTGCCAACGGTGGTAGAGAACATGGACGCCAGGGTAAGGCGGTGATGTCAATATCAGCCGTGGCCGACGTTCCGCGAGGAAGGCACCGAATGCGGCATCTTCGTCGAAGCCGACCGCCGAGCGGTTCAGCACCGCGACCCGCGACGGCGTTTCGCCGGCTTTCCGGGCTAGTTCACGCAGGCCTGTGATCGCGACAGCCGCCGAACCGGCCAAATGAATCTTGAACTCGTCGATCGTCGGGATCGTGCGGCGGCCGTCGAGCGCCCATTGCGCAGTTCGCAGGATGATGCAGCGCGCGAGTTTCTCGGTCTGCTCGTCGCCTTTGGGAAGCCAGCCGACCGCTTGGGAAAGTGCCTTACGAATACGCCAGCGGTCGCGGTGGTCGAGATGCCGCAAATAGCCTGCGTCCTCCCAAGGCTCGAACCTTGGCGCCTCGTCACGCATATTGATGGCAGCCACCACCTGCCCTGCCCACCGTCCGATGGAGGCAAGGCGGTCCTCGTCGATCAGCGTCGTCTTCACCTGCGAGATGAATGCCGCCAGCGTGCTGATGTCCGTGCCGATCGCATCACGGCCGAGCGCGAGCGCCTCAACCAGACTCGTGCCGCCGCCGACAAAGCAATCCGCCACGATGTCGCCAGGTTCGGTGAACAGTTCGATCGCCGCCCGAGCTACGCCAGGAGAGAAACGAGCGGGATAGCGATAGAGCGTGTGCGTCAGCCCAGCCACCTGGGCCTTGCTGCGGGCGGCGCCGACCAACTTCATTTGATCTGCGATCGAGAGATTAAGCTGGCGCGTCGTGGCGGTCGTGGCGAACAGGCCGATGGATTCGATCAGCGGATCCCTCGGGATGCCCGAACCTTCCAGATGCGGATGACCCATGCCCTCAGTCACCGTTCCGCCCTTCGCAGCGCAGATGAAGACGCCGACTGATAAGCATCCAGCGCCTCGAGAAGCTGGGTCAGCATGGATCGCGTGACATCGATGGGCATTTCATGTGCAACTATGTGATCCTTTGCGACTCCCCATCCTAGCGCATCAAGCGCATCGCGGATCTTTTGTCTATTCTCCGGCTTGGCGCGGCCGCCGACGAGGAAGCGCCGAAGCATGATATAGTCGAGGTTTAGCGCGGCCGCGGCTCGCTTTGTGACGCCGGCATGCTCTTGGCGCACGTATTGGGTCGCAGAGAGCTGGAGGCCAGGATCGGGCGCATAAATGGGCATTCAGCATGTGTAATCTTTTACGATATTTTATGCAAGTAAACGATATTTTTTTGAACCGCTTTCGCACCGGCACACTCGCTGGATGTTACCGACGGTTTAGGTGGTCGCGCGCATGGCCATCCCCGCAGGACCGCGCTAGGATGGGGCGTTCCAGGAAGGGCGATGCTCTCGCGTCGAGTTGACCCGGTCCGTCTGGCAACGTCTGGGGCTGAATGCGCACTGCGGCGTTGCTAGGCCGCTCCCGCATCTCTACCGTGAGCGCTGTAACATTCGGCGATTAAATATGGAGTGAGGTTGACCGACGATCGAGGAGAATTGCGCGTCGGCGCCCACGTTCTGATCCAGCTTGGCAGCGAACTTGTGACTGACGCCGAGCAGGCGCTGCTCGAATGCGTCAAGAATGCATATGACGCCGACGCCTCAAACTGCAGCGTCGAAGTCGATACCAGGGAAGAGGCTTCTCGCACCGAGGTTGGGCCAGCCGACCGGATCGCGCGTTTCACTGGTGCAACCGAGACGGTGACCGCGACGATCGAGGATCTCGACGGAAATGTGATCGACCCCTCCCTCGCTACGCCAGCGTTGGTGCGCCGCCGTCTTAACTATGTCGGCCGGATCACGATCGAGGATGATGGCACCGGCATCCCCTACGAAGCCCTTCAAAACTCATGGCTCGTCGTCAGCGGATCTGGAAAGCGCACCGACAGCAGAGGTCCAAAGCGCCGCACGCCTAAGGGGCGCACTCCGCTTGGTGACAAAGGTCTCGGCCGCCTGGGGACCATGAAGCTTGGCGATATCTTACTGGTGGAATCAGCAACGTCCCGCGAGTCGGATATCGCCTCCGCACAATTTCGTTGGCGCGATTGCGACGATGCCGAGACCGTCGACCAAATTCCGGTAGCTCTCGACCGCCGGCCGAATACCGAGGGTTTCAAGGGAACGCGCGTGTCTGTGCTTGGCCTCACTGACCTCGCCGAGTGGCGTCGCCCGCCACGTCTCGGCGAGGTTACCCGGACGCTAGCCAAGCTGATTTCTCCATTCGAGGCCACCTCGACTTTTCCGGTGTCGGTCACGGTGGACGAGCGCCAAGAGACGCTGGGCATGGTGACCGAAGAATTGCTCGGCCGCGCCGTCGCTCAGTTCGAATTCGAGTGGGGACCCGCCGCCGAGGGGGGGGCGAACGTCCTGCGCTGCCGCGCACGACTGCGCAAGCGCTTGCTTGCTCAGGAGCGCTCGGACAAGCAGCGCGAGCGCACGGCCGCAGTGTTCGGCGCCGATGGCGGTGAAGCCTTTGCCAAGTCCCTTCGAACCAACCGCCGCTTCACCAAAGGCTATGATGCGGTCGAGACCGATCCCCGTGGCAATTGGTTCGTCGAGCTGGCGCGAGAGGACGCAGGTGAGAAGGTTCTGCAGGCCGAAGCGGCGACAGTCGACGATCCCGGACCGCTTCGTGGTGCATTCTACTTCTTCTTCCTGGTCGGAGACGACGATGATCAGGATGATGGCATTGCCAGTGGCACCGGCGTCACCCGCCGGCTCGTGAAGGACATGGCTGGAATCGCGATTCTACGCGACGGCTTCCAGGTCCGATCGCGCGGGGACTGGCTCGAACTTTCATCCGGCATGACATCGGGCAGCACGTACAACATGCGCGTCGACAACACCGTCGGCTATTTCGCGCTGACGGGCTCCGAGAACTTCAAGCTGGTCGAAAAGTCGGATCGCGAAGGCTTCGTCGAAGATGCCGCCTACCGCGGTTTCTTGCGGATCGCGCGCCGCTGCCGCGACTTCGCCAATTCTGCGCTCGTCGATGTTCGGCGGTCGGTCGATGCGTTCTACGCCAAGCAGGAGAAGGATCGTCTTCCCCCTGAGGGATCGACCGTAGAAGGTGCGCTGGCGACAGTCGGGGCCGGCATCGCCCGGGCGCAGGCGATGAGCTCGAATGTGAGTCGGGCGACTGCTCAGCTCTCGGCTGCGCTGGGCGACTTGGAAGGCTCTGGCCTTTCCGAAGAGGAACGTCTTCGCGCACTCGACGCCGCGCGCGGCGCGATCGATGAATTGGCAAAGGCGGGCGCGGACGGTGCCCCAGTCGAGGGTTCCACCGACATGCTGCGCCATGTGCAGCGCGAAGTCGAAGAAGGTCGTGAACGCGCGGCAGTGCTGCTCGAAAGTGCTTCAGTGGGTCTTGCGGCCCGCGGATTGACGCACGAGCTGCGAACCCATCTCGGCGAAATCCAACAGCGTGCCACCGCGCTCTCGAAAAAGGTCTCGGGGATCGTGGGGAGCTCGGCCAGTGCCGATATCGTCGCAATCCGGCGCGCATGTTCGGCGATCTCGCAGGCCGCAGCCTTGGTCGATCCCATGCTTCCCCGCTCGCGTGCGGTGAAGGAGACGTTCGCGCTGTACGAGTTCGTCAGCACCTACTTCGCACAGCGAAAAGGTATGCTGGCACGCTGGAACGCCACCGCATCGGTGCAAGGCGGCGACCTGACCGTCCGCATTAACCGTCCGAGACTGCTCCAGGTGCTCGACAATTTGGTGCGCAATAGCTTGTTCTGGATGCGCCGCGAGGGAACGGCGGAAAGCGCAGGCGTGGTCACTGTCGAGATCGTCTCCGACGGGTTCATCGTCTCCGACACCGGCCCCGGAGTTGACCCTCGCCTTGAGGAGACGCTGTTCGACCTTTTTGTAACCGGAAAGCACCAGGAGGAAGGCGGTCAGGGCCTGGGCCTCTTCATCGTCTCTGAGCTGCTCGCGCTCGACGGCTGCTCAATCGAGCTGCTGCCGGACCGCAATGCCGCTGGACGGCGCTTCCGCTTCAAGGTCGCCATGCGCGCGGTGACGGCGGGGCGCTAAGGTGGCGATCGACGACATCAAAGCCGCTCTCGGAATCAATCGCATCGTCTGGGTCGACGACGTCTTCGCCAAGAGTGCTCCCGAGCTTAGCGACATGATAATCGCACATCCCGAAGGCGCCAAAGGCTTTGCCGAACTAACCGAGCTGCTCGACGCGGTTGTCGCGGGTCGCGATGTCGGTAGTGACGTGGCGCAGGTGATTGCCGATATGGAGCCAGAGCGTCGCGACGAGCTTCGCGCCGCGGTACTCGTGGCCGAAGCGCAAGAGCCGGAATTTGCGACGGATGAACTCCCACAGACTGTTGTCGAAGAAGCGTGCGCGGCGCTCGGTGTGGCGGAGGAAGATCGGCTCTCGTTCGAGGACGCGGCTAAGCTGACGGCCGGCCTGGCAGGCGCCGATCACGAACTCGGGTACGTCATCGATTTGAACGAGAGCGGCGGCGCAGACGAACGCGGGCTAGAGATTCTTGCCGAGCTGGCCCGCAATGGTTCCAAGGCGATTGCCTTCCTCCTCACTCACGCGGCGACCGAGGAGACCGAGGGCACTGAAGAACGCCGGCTGAGGGACGGGTTGGGCGATCCCGGTGACAGTCTCCCGATGCCAGTCACTGTTATTGCGAAGAAGCGGTTGGAACGCGGTGTCGCAGCAGCCTTCGAAGTGGGCTTCAAGCGCGCTGGGCTGCGATCGGCACTGCACCGCGTGCTGGTTGCCGCGCGCACGACGATCCTTCCGGCATTCGATAGCGCTGCAACAACCCTGCTCCAGATTGCTCCCGAGCCGCTCGAACGCCACGTCTACGATCGCGGCCGCGCTGAGGGGGTGTCGGAACTCCACGTCGTGGAGCGGGGCGTTTCCGCCGTCATCTCGGAGCAATTGCGCCGGTTCTTTGGCTCGGACGAAGTGGCGGTCGAAGCGCTGAGAGCGCTTCGCTCGCTCGGCGGAGTCGAACTCGCCGGACCCGCACCCGACGCCAGGGAAGCCTTGGCCTCACTCAGACGCGCTGAGGTCTGGGACGGCGAAGCGACCGTCAATTCGGCCTTTAGCCCTTTGGCCAATGGCGATGTCTTCCAATTGGATGGCAGCGAGGAAGAGACATGGAACCAGACCCGACGGTTTGTTCTGCTCGGCCAGCCATGCGACGTCATGCTCCGAGCGAGCGGCACCCGCGGCCAAAATGATGCGATGCTAGTCACTCTCAAGGAGGATCAGGGTGGCGATCGACGCGAAAAGGTGCCGAGGCTGCCTTTCCTTCTGGACGGCAAGCCCTGGAAGCTCGATTTTTCCGACATCGCCTATGTCCGGCTCGACGTGCTCGATCTGGCTTGCTTCCGGAATGACGGTCGCGTCAGGCTAGACGCGGGCCACGCCGTTCCTGCAAACGTGTTGCCCGGCTTGGCGAAGGTCTATCCAACCCGTACTGGCTATTTCGACGGGCTCCTCGCCGCAGCCGCGCCGGCGGGGGCTGCGATACTCGACGAAAGACTGCTCCTCACAATGTCGACGAGCAAATTCCTGAAGGATGTAAGGCTTGGCCAGCGAAAAGCCGCACGGGCCGCCGACCCCGGCACGCAGCGCGAGGCGTTGCCTGAACGCGTGGCATGGAACCTCCGACGCGTAGGACGCATCCGTGTGCCTTATTCTTCTGCGCTGCTTGAACAGCTGCTGCTCTTGATGGGACGTCGAGCATTCGATCTGGATTTCGAAGACACGCGCGATCCTTGAGCGCTTCACCGGTTGACGCTTTTATCGACTCATCTGGCGTCGGACAGCGAGCTACCCATGAGCTCTGGCGAAGGATAGATTTTGCCGATGGCCACCCTGTTCAATGACCTGTTACGAAGCGAAGGCGTTGCGCCTCGCGAGGTTCGCTTGCTTCGCCACCATACCGGACCTGGCCACCAAGACCGCACGATCCATGATTTATGGCTGCGCGACCGAGCTGACTTCGAGGCTTACCAATCAATGCAAGCGGAAGGGCGCAAGATCTTTCGCACGGCGCGATACTTCGCGAGCTTCGTCTGCCCCGACCCAACCACGACTCTTTTCGTAGGGCTCTATGGCGTGGAGCTAGACGGCACCCGCGCGCTAAAGACCCCTTGCCCCTATCGGGGCGATCTCCCCGGCGGTGGCGCGCCCGTCGACATCTTCCGTACCGCCCCGCGACCTGAATTGTCCGAGCATGTCGGCAAGCTCAAAATTGACTGGCCGCCCGAGAATGTTCGGACGTGGGCGCGCTATGCGCATACTGCGCCATTCGTCTGCGTCGGCGATGTAGCTATTTCTCCAAGTCACGTGGCTCTGCCAGGCGACCGGCTGGGCGCTGCGCTCGCCCAGCGCGGATTTGCGGAGCACCATCGCACCAAGAAAGTCGTTGAACTGCGCCGCGGCTCGTTGATTGTTTACGTGAAGCGCGACATTCAGCGCCACCCGCTGGTTGTGCATCCCTACTATCTCCAGCATGCCGATGAGTTCGCGATGCTAGCAGGCATTTCGTTCGATCTGCCGGCGCGCACCACTGTCAACAGCAACCTCTCGCAATTCCCTGTCTACCGCGCTGATCATCGCGCGACCGACAGCCGCCACGGCTTTGCGCTCAGCAGCACATCGGCTGGGCTACCTGGCCTTCTCGCCGCACTCGACCGTCTTGCCACAATCGACTCTGCCGAGGGACCGGTGCGCGCGTTCGGCACCGATGAAGAGCCTCTCACCGAAAAGGAGCGACTTGCCGCCGCGCGTATCGGACAGGGCGAGTTTCGGAGCAGGCTGATCGAGCTTTGGAATGGCTGTTGCCCGGTCGCAGAAATCGACGATACGCGCCTCCTTCGCGCCTCGCACATCAAGCCCTGGTCAGTATCGACCAACGTCGAGCGGCTCGATCCCTATAATGGCCTGCTGCTCTCCGGGACGGTCGATCTGCTGTTCGATCAGGGCCTGTTGAGCTTTGCCGACGACGGTCGCTACCTGGTTTCGCCGCTGCTGAGCGATGCCAATGTAGTGCGGCTTGGCTTGTACGGTCAGGCGCGGATCTGCGGGCTTCAACCGCACCACCTGCCTTATCTAGCGTACCACCGCGCGCAGATTTTCAAGCAGTGAGCACGTCTGTCAGGCGATTATGAGGCTACAACCCTTGTGAGCGCATCGGACATCTTTGCGCCGCGATTGACCGCGTTGGCGGTTCACCAATTGCAACGGCCTCGCGGCCATCCGCCAGTCGGCCTGCAATCGCGTTCGGGGGCGGCAGCGAGTTTACAGCACACGCGCTCAACCTCCGGCGAGCGTCCGCTTTCTTAGCAAGGGCGTCCCAAAACCGCCGGTGAGCAACCGGCGCCAGTTTCTGACGTATCGAGCGAAGCCTCAGCCCGCGCTTGGCTTTCAAAATTATCACGCGTAACGTGCATACGTTCCCCGAGAGAAGTGGGGAATGGGGCGTGGAAACCTCAAACGCAATGCAACCGGTCGCCATTCAGCGGCCGGGTGGCATGCGCGCATGTCCAGCCGGCAACGGTAAAGGCGCATGCGCTCTGTGCATTGCCAGGGTTTCCAACATCCGGCTCTGGCCGTCGCCCCAACTGGACATTGGGGCGGGCCATAGGCGCGTTCCAAACGGGAGCGCACAGGATGGGAAGATTTATAAATCTCGAATTGATGGCGCTACTTTTGCTCGCTGGATGCGGAATCAAAAGCGAACAAGCGCCCCGAGATCAACAAAGCTACGCATCCGCGTTCAACCGGCTAGATCCTGCGGACCGCGGCGCTTTCAGCATGTGGTGGAATATTCGCGCCGACAAGGTGAAAAGCGGCACTGCGACTTCAGCCGACTTCGACCTCACTGTGGGCCAAGCGCTCGAACTGGCCAAAGCGGAAGACGTGGAGTGGCAGGCGAAGGTCGAAGCCCAGAAAGCCTGCGCTGATCAGGCGTTGGCGGCGGCGAGAAACTCCTCTGCGACTTGGACGCCGTCGCCATGCTGAGCAACCTCCCGCCCCAGCTCGACGCAACCTGGCGCCGCCGTTTTGAATTCTACGCCACTCACAGTTCGCCGTTCTCGAAGCCAGCGCTCGACGCCTACAAGGCACTCAGCGGCGCCGACCGCCTCCAAATTGGGTTCAACATTTGGGCGTTTGTGTTCGGCATCCTTTACTATATTTTTCTCGGCATCACCAAGCGCGGCATCGGCATCGCCGCCGTCAGCTTCATTGTATGGCTTTTGCTGATCGGGGCCGATGCCGACACATGGTGGCTCCGTGCTCACGCCATCGCCACACAGGCAGTTTTTGGGGGCATGGCCAATTACTATTATTTTATCAAAGTTACGCAGGGCAGAGATGAATGGGATCCCGTCAAAGACGTTAGGCCAATCTGAAACGCGCATCCGCAGGCGGTCCATTCGAGTGATGCAAGGACGATCTATCAATGCGGTCAGACCGGTATCCCCGGTAATCGCCAAAATGCCAACTCAGCCTCAGTTGCTGCCTTTTGACCCTTGTCATGGCGAATGATAACCGGCCTATAATCCACCCTCTTGGCCCATTTGCGAAGTTTGGGGGTTTGCCGAAATTTCTGCCATTGGCGGGCTGATTCAACGGCGTCGATCGACGCTGGACAGACCGTCACCGCCTCTTCGATCCATCGCTCAGCCAAGCGCCGCATCGCCCGCCCCTTACCGCCGCCCACAACCAGATCGATCAGTCGAAGCTGGGACAAAATTTCGAATGATCGTATTGCGGAGACCGGCTGGAGCTTGCAGTCGTCAAGCCGAAATTTGCTGTCCAAGTAGCGCGCGGCGATCTTGTGCTTAGCTACGGACGGGGCTTTGCTCATGTACCCGGGGATCCAGCTGATCCCGTCCGTCGCTTCCTCTAAAACGACAGTCTTTTCGATCTCGGCCACGCTCAACAGGCGGCAGGATGTGATCATGCGGCTATGCGAGTCGCTTGCTGAAAACCGATGATCGTCCGTCCATGCGAGTACGTGAACGTGCGGCTGAACCAGTCGCCCGAACAGTGGATTCGAATGGTCGACGGTCTGGAACTCGATTTTCCCTAGCCAGCCGTCAAAACAGCCGAGCGCCATAACGTCGCTGAGCGTGTGCTTTACCCCTCCCAGCACGACCACCGTCTGGCGTTCGGACGTGAGCCACCAATCGTTTATTATGGTCACATGGAAAAGCCGCCGATGGGGAAGTTCAACGCGCATTTGGCAGGTTTGATCGACCAGCCACCCGCCGAAGCGCGTCTGGAGTTCGCAATTTGACGCCAGATCATTTGTGATCCAACGCGAACGACCGAGTAACGTTTGAAGGTACCGGTGCTGCGCGTCGGTAGTTCCCCAGCGGTCCATGCCGCGCCAAAAGATGTCGGCAAAATCCACGTAGGTCTTTCTGAGCCAATCACGTGCACCCTTTGCGTCGGCGGCAAGGTCTATCTGTGGAAGGTTCAATTGGGAAAAGGAGTGCATGGCTATCGCCTTTCTGCTTGATCTTAAGCGAGTCTGGTCAGGCTGTGAGCCTATTGGGGGTGGGCTGTATTGATAACATGTGCCCCGGCTCCCGGATTTTCGGCGGACGGACAGAAGCTGCGAGGCCCGGTTCGGGTGTTCCGAGCTCTCGCCGCAAAGCCGCAATGGTTCAACTTCCCGCTGGATACCGAAGTAGCTAGGGGAAATGCGGGCCCGATTTAACGGCGACGCACCCGCATTTCTCGGATTCGAACGCCGCTTATCGCCCCTAGCTCGCGCCCACCTCTGAGGTACTGCCGCGGAGCGCCTTGCGCTCGAAGTCTTCGATGGCATCGATTGGATATCGGACGGCGCTGCCAAACTTCGCGTAGGGGATTCCACCGCCAACGAGACGCATTTTTTGCAGCCATTTCACCGATAGATTTAGCCGCATCGCGAGTTCTGTCTCGGTCAAATAAGCCTGCTGAGACGGAGCTGGCGACTGGCTTGATCGTAAAGTTTTGTCGAACATTTTGATGCCTTTCCACCGACTAACATTGTCGATGGAGAATATTTACAAGATACTATTTCGTGCAATTTCAGTAGTTTAGATGCAGGACATTATTCGTCGACTTACAATCGAAGTCCGTTTGGATGGGGGGGGGGGTAGATCAAATCTATCGGGCGAAAGAAGCGCCGCGTACTGCCAGCGGTAGATCTGATCTACCGAGACGATGTAGAAGCCTCCTCGAAATTGGAGGATCGATGTCAAAGCTGCCGAAATCTAAGAAGCGCCCAAGCCCGGAGCCTTTTCCGGTAGCCAACGCGGACACCTCTGGTTTCCTTGTGCGAGCGATGCTTCGAGCCCGCCTCAACCGCATCAAACGCGAATGGAAAGAGCGCGCCACGATAGGTGGTGCAAGAGCCTGGGATGATACCCCTGAAAATCGCGCACCAGGTTATTTGAAGCGATCCATCTATAAGCTTGCGCTTGAAATACGGAGTGCTGGCTGGGATTTGGAGGCTCTGGTGCCCAAGGCCGCGTTCCCCCGGAATCCGCGCACGCGAACAGCGTTTCGCGCGATGATAGATTACGTGACAGGGTCGGATTTTCCGCGGAATGAGCGCTCACGTTACGTTATAGAATTGCAGCACGCATTCGAATGCGCCGTCCCATATGCGTACGTCGTCGGCTTCATATACCAATGCGGAGGCGCAAAAATGATTGCCGCCAGGATCAAGACGCAGACGCTAACAGAGCAATAGGTGGAGTGACGATCACCGCGTCTCAGCGATCCAAGCCGATTATTGAGCCGACTTCTTCGCGAAGGATGTGAACGGCGTCCTCGCTTCGCGCCAGTTTCCCGGCCAATCCGCGAACCGCGTGACGGGCGCGCAGGCACAGGTCGATGGTGTCGGGATACCGACGCGATATTTCGTCGATAAATCCAAGCGCCGCTGCTGCGTCATCACGGCTGCGGTACCATTGCTCATGAACGATGAAATCCGCGAGCAAATCGGCGATTTGGGCGAGGGCTTCCTCGTCGAATGTTCCCGCTTCAGCGTACCACGCTAGGAATTGGCGGATTACGACGGTGTGGCCTGTCGTCTGCCGTCTTTCGCGGATATCCATCACCAATCATCCAGAATTGCGCATATGGACGAGATGGGCGTCCGATGCCGCGTGATCGCCTGCTCGGCGAATGTAGTGTGGTCGATAGCGATCCAATGCATCCCGGCGCTGTCGAACAGCTGCAAGCGCTGTGGAGTGTAACCCGCCACCACGGTGAAATGGTCATAGGTTCCATAGATCGGCAGCAAAACCGGGCTCCCGTCGTACAAAATACGCCTGAGGCGTCGAAGCACGACATCGCGGCGATGATCCGCGTGAAATGAGGTCTGCAGCTTCAGGCTTGAACGGCAGCGTTCATTCGTAGTTTCGATCATCGCCGCCGCCAGGTCGTGCCAGGCGCCGTCGTGCATCCCCTGTCCATTGCCTGCCGTAAGCGGCGCTTCTTCGCCAAATGCGCAATCCCGGCCAGATATATGGCCTGCTGGTCGACGCGTTTGAGCGTGATGGGGTACAGCGCCAGCTGGATGCCGTTCAACACGGAATACACGCTGCACAGGTAGGATAAGCTACCCTGACGCAATGGCTCGAGTTCTCTGGCGCCAGCCAGGAGGAATTTCACCGGCACCATATCAATACTCCGACGCGAGCGTGACCGTCAGCACGCGTGTGGTGACGGCTGAATCGGCTGGATCTGGCGACCCAAAAGTGAGCGTCAGATCATAGTAGTCGATCTTCCAAAATATGCGCTGGCCGCATACCTCGACCGCTCCAAAATCGTGCTCGCCGTAGGGGTCATTGTCCTCCGAAAACCCGGAGAATTTGCGCACCTCGTCGAGGATTATCGCGCTTGCGGCCGCGCCCAGCGCATGGACGCCTACTGTGATCATAAACCGGCCGCCGACCAGGCTTTGGCGAAAAGCGTCGTTCAGGGCTCGAATGCGCAGAGCCTGCTCAGACGCTTGATTTTGGGCAACGTCGTTCCTTTCGCTGCTAGTCATAGCTGCGTTCCTTTCGTGTGGAGATTTGGGGGTGGGATTAAAGGAGGCTGATCAGGCGCCGCTGTGCGTCACGGCTGCCTTGGATGTAGCGTTCTGTTGTCGTGAGCGCGCTATGGCCGGCGAGCTCCTGAATATCGCGCAGGGAGCCCCCAGTTCGCGCCAGGACCCGGGCGGAAGTGGTAATGAAGGTCCGGCGACCGGAATGCGAGGAGCAGCCAACGAGGCCTAGTTCGCCGTAAATTCCGCGGAACCAGTTCACGATACTGCGTGGTGTCATATGGGCGTTTCGTTCGGATCGAATAACCGGACCGGAAGACGGTCTCCCGACCGCTCCATGCAGCTTGGTGAGGCTTGTTCGGAGCTTTTTGTGCAGTGGGATGGTTCTGGGTTTCCCGCGTTTGGCGACACCGGGGGGCATGGTGATTTTGTCCCCGACCTCGCCGCTGCTGGTGAGCACCATCGGCCACGTGAGACCGGCCATTTCACAAGCTCTCAAACCCGCTTTAAAACTCAATAATACGAGGACACGATTGCGTTTGGGGTGGCGCTGGGTAGCCACGCGCGCCAGCAACAGGCGCACGTCATCGGGCTCCAGCACCTTTGCAGGTTGCCGATGCATTTTCATATTTCCGATTGTTGGTGGACTGAGCGCCACAGCACGCGTGGCTGCCCATAATGACCATAGCAGCACAAGCGCGCTGCGTCAATTATTTCTTTAGTATGAGCTACTTAAGGTAAAATATTTCGTCTCTGCCGATCCGGATTTTTCCAAGTTTGCGTCTCGTGTGGGCCGGTGCATAAGTGGCAGTCCAGACGTGCAATTTTGCCACGACGTCGATCAGGGCGGCCGTGCTTATTCGGGTCGGCTTCATCTCGCGGTTAGGTCAGCCACGCGTTCCAGTTCATAAATCCAGCATCCGACGCTCCAAAATTTCGACCTGTACGAGGTGAGCCCGTTAGCGGCGCCGCTTCAACGACGACCACTTTGACCGGGAGGGTCTGTGGACAAGGATGAACACACCTTCGGCGAACGTCGTGCGAGTCGATTCGGGCAACTGGCACGAACTTTTGGACCAGCTGCACTTCGAGCATTTCGACGACATACAGATAGAACAGCATTCGACAAAAACTGCTTGAACAGCCGCGCCGCCCAGTTCGACTGGCGCCAACTTTCTCGACGAACTACACGTGAACGATGCCATACCGCTGGACCAACATCCGGACAGTCGAGCCGTCCGTTTCCCATGATAACATCGTGCATCAGCCCTTCAGCCTGTGGTGGGCGGCGCTGGCAGCGTCGGACGAGACAATGCAGGGCGGGCCGCTGGTCCCGGCATGGCTGCGCCTATTCTCGGCCCACCTCAGCAGCGCCGACAAAATGCGCCTCCGCTGGGGCGGCGATCTCGCGGAAAGCGCCGAGCTGAGGCGCGCATATTCCGCGCTCTATGGCCGATACTTCTCGCGGGCATTGCTGGCGAGCAGGCTCGGCCTAACGGACTTCGTGCCGTTGCGGACGAACAAGACCCGGCTGCCAAACGGCATCACGATCGAGCGCACATCCAAGGGGGACATCCCCGACTGGATCGCCTGGGACCCAGCGGCGGGCGCGTATTGCCTGTGCGAGGCGAAGGGCAGCCTGACCGGCCGTCAGGCAGACTTCATGACCGGGCAGCCCGCTTGCGTCCGCGACGGGAAGCGGCAGTTCGGAAGGGTGCAGGTGCTCGACCGCAGCGGTCGAGCACTGGCGACCCGGAACTGGGTGGCGGCCAACCTCTGGTCGACTGACGGGCGGCCGCGGGAATCCGTGTCGCTGCTGTGGGATCCGCCTGCGGACGGGGCAGCCCTCTCGGAGGATGACCGCCAGCAGCACGCCGACGGCATAAGACGCCGACGCATCGCCAACATCGCCCTGCGGCTCGGCCGGATCGGGCTGCTGGGCTCAGCCCGACGGACGGGCGGTGCGCTGCTACGCGTAACCGCGAAGCCCGACCGCGATGGCATGCCGGCCAATGTCAGCAAGACAAACGAGGACGAACTGCTTCGTCCGATCGAACGACCAGCGGAGGAACTGCACGAGGGCACCTATGCCGCCGCGATGATTACGGCGTTCGGCATCCGCCCGATCGTCACATCCGAGGACGTGTCCGTGCTGAAGTCGGTGCGCAAGTCGTGGGAGCCAGCGATGCTGTTCGGACTTTCGGTGAGCGCGCTTCGCGCCGACGAGGCGATCCGCAGCACCTGGGTCTCGGGACAGGGGATCGCGGCGCCGGACGGCCTCAGCCTGTTCGACCTTCACCGCGTGGAGGTGAATTTGTAAGGCGAGATGGGCCGCGTTTGGACGGGCGGACTTCACGATGAATGGCCGAATCTGGGGCGGAAAGCGGTCGTGTCCAACCGTTTCATTTGTATAGTTTGTTCGTGAGGGCGTACCCATGCGCGACCGCTCAAACGCTAGGTCATCAGATCGCGAAGCTGCGTTAAGGGACCGACAGGCGCCCCGTGCCATCTATCGCTAGCGCTACGACTCAAAACCTGCGCGGGACGCCACGCGAATCTC
>Ga0163162_10000361_pt1 | contig 41263 bp, 40 predicted proteins | sample S55metaG_FD_115310 | JGI IMG/M metagenome (GOLD analysis project Ga0163162, IMG submission 115310) | Switchgrass rhizosphere microbial communities from Kellogg Biological Station, Michigan, USA - S5-5 metaG | ecosystem: Host-associated > Plants > Roots > Rhizosphere > Soil | place: USA... | reverse complement strand
CGGGGCGTGATGGATCTTTATGAAAATGGAAATGAAGAAGACACGCGATGGGATGGAAGTAAGTATTGTTCCCCGGTCGAGTACTTCGCGCAAAGCAGCGCGGATTATGACGGTCATGAACATGCGCTTGGACCGACTTGTGGCATCGTCAATGCTGATACCGTCGCGAAACTTATGACAAGTGGAATGATCGAATTGGATACAAACCGCGTTAAGGTATATAAATTTCTTTCTGATAATATGAGAAAAGACAAAGTGTTCCCATGGAAAGGTGGAATTCAATACCACCATTATTCAAACAGGGATAATAAAGGAATTACACCAGAGGAAGATTCTTTGAGATGGAGACTGTTGAAGGTGCGTGAGTGTACCTATCGTATACAGCAGGGTGTTGAATGTTTTTTGGGCGAGAATGGTTATGATAAAAGCGCTTCGTCGAGGCAGGGCACGCCAAGATTGCCTGGATTATCTGCGGCACAGAGCCAGGGCATTATGATTTTGCGATCAATTAATGCAACGGTATTTTCAGGTTTTGATGCGTATATTTTATATTGGCTCAAGGATGGAAATACCGAGGACGATCCGCGCATTTATTTGACAAGTGGCGTTTTGCGCCAGATGCCGGATGGGTCGACGAAACCGTATCCGGGTTGGTTTTATATCAGCGCTTTTGAAAATCGTCTTGCGAATTACGTGGCAGATTCTGTTGTGAATGAAAAAGGGAATGTATGGGTGTATAAATATCGCAATAAGGTGTCACCCGACTCTGTTGCTTATTTTGTGTATTGTCCCACAAAAAATGGGACTAAAGTGAATGGATATGCGCTGCAGGTTGGAGGGAATGCTGGTGAAGCACACGAGATTTATTTTGCGGATGATTCACCTCTTGGAAACACGTCGACAAAGAAAACTGTGAATGGGGCTGTCACTGTCGATGTTGAGGAACGACCTAAGCTTATTATACTAAAAGAGAATTAAGTAGCCTCATTTCTTTGCGTCTTAGCGCCTTTTCGAGAGATATATTTCACTCAAAGACGCTAAGGCGCAAGGGAGAACCGGAAAATCCGTAACTTACTTTCCAGCCAATCCTCTGAAAGATCCTGCAAATATCAACAGCTGATGCCAGGATTCACATCGACAAAGCACTTCAAATTTCTTATCATCTCTGCATCGGTATTGTTAGTTGTACTGATGGTTGGATACTATATGATCGTTCACAACGCGGAATCACTGGTGCAGCGATTTGTAGCTTATGAAACAAAAGGAAAGTTTCAAGTTACCGTAGGAAAAATCTCGTTCCATCCTTTTCAACGACGAATCGATTTGATCGATATCTCACTGTCATCCGTAAACGCTGGCGCTGATGCCGTAGGTTTCGCTTTTGCCGGGGATAAGGTTAGTCTTCAACTTTCTCATATTCGTCCACTGATATTTAGACAACAATTGCTGGTGGATTCAATACTCTTTGAATCACCCCGTATAAAAGTTATACAGCAACCAGTCAGAAAGGGGTGGGGCACTAATTCGACGCGGAAAATGACATTACACGAAGCCTTGGGTGATGTATACATTCGCTTACAAAATCTTTTTAAGGTTTTATATGTAAAACGTGGTGAGATTAATAACGGAGAACTGATCCTGGCTGATAATACGGACTCACTGCATCCAACGCTCTCGCTCAAGGGGATATATTTTTTGTTGGAGAGACTGAACGTGAATAGGGGAAGGAATAATGAAAAGGATGAATTTATGTTTAGCCAGAATATCATTTTTCATACAGGCCCTGAGAGTATCGATCTACCTGACGGGCTTCACCACCTTTCGTTCACGCAATTAACGCTGAATACCGCGAAAAGATTTGTTGAAATTGACGATTGTCATATCCAGGGGGTCAGTAAAACGAATTCGCAAAACAGGGTTGACATTTTCAACAAGAAATTGAAATTGCTTAACCTGGATTTTGCTGCTTTGTATTCCGAAAATATTATTCGTGTTGATTCTCTTTATTGCCTGGATCCAAATCTGACCCTGGAACTTGGCCATGCAAATGTTGAATCGCAGTCCGGTAAGAAGAAATATAACTACGATTCGTTGCAGCAGATAGTAAAAATGGTAGCAGGGAATCTAGCTGTACATTATCTCGGAATTGTGAATGCCGATATCACAACTTTTATTAACATCAAAAATAAGGTCAACACTTTTTCTACCGAGCATGCAAGCTTTCAAATATATGACCTGAATGTAAATACAGAATCAGGAATGCCGGCGACGGTAAGACGCGTTGACTTTGCATTACGGAATTATAAGGGTTATACGCCGGACAGCATGTACATTATTAAATTCGATAGTATCCGGCTATTGTCTGACAAACTAATGATATGGAATGCGGGACTGTCGCCAGGACGAAAAGCCGCGAACAGCTTTAAAGACATTCATATTAAGAAATTTGAACTGACGGACGTAGATTGGCTGGATTACTTAAAAAATAAAAGGCTTACTGCAAGGCGTGCCATACTCGACGACGCTACTGTAAAAATATTTGTCGAGAGGCAAAACAAAGCCAGGATCAATGGATCAGTAATAGACTTTATACATTCGATCAATCCTTCGATAAATGTTGAAAATCTTGCGATCACTAATGCTACAATTACTTACGAAGTCAAGAATAAATTTTCGCTGGATTTCGAAAGTGCAAATGTTGAGGTGAGCGTTCGGGATTTGATTACTTCGGATAGTCTTGAATTTCTCCACCGTAGCCTGAAGTACTTATCTGCGATCAAGGGAACGTTTAAATCAAGAAAATTAAATGCGATGCTATCAAATATTCATTACGTGCGGACGGACTCTACTTTGAACGTTGACAAAATACAAATACTGAACGAAAATGGATTGGTGATCAACGCAAATGATTTTTTTGTGAAAGGGTTTAATAAATCTCCTGATATGATATCAGTGAAGGATGTGGGCTGGAAAAATGCCACGGTAAATATGAAACCGCCCAACTCAAATGGAAATTCGTCTGTGAATTCAAAGAATGAATTGCGATTTAAGGCAGCCAGTATAAATTTTTCGAATACGATGTTTTCATTTGTAAAGAACGATCAAAAGATAAATGCACAGATTAATTATGTCCGGGGTAAGGCGGTTGAGACCGGGAAAGCGACAACGGTAAACGAGTTGTCCATTAGTGGGAACCAAATTTCTTTGGAAACAAATAATCTTCATTTTCAATCGGGGCCCTTCCTCATTGGGCATAACGTGGCATCCTGGATTCGATCGTTGAATTTTGCTCAGACGAATAACGGGATCCAGTTATCCGTGTTGTTGCCAGAGTTGAGGTTTACGCCAGATGTCAATGCAATTGCTGACAAAGAATATGTAGTAAACGATGTTGCTTTAGAATCTCCAACGGTAAAGTATACCCACGGGAGTAATAACACAGATCAGAAAGCAAAGAAAGAAGTAAAAGATCTACCACATATAAATATCAATGTACTTCAAATTATCAATCCCGAACTATTGGTGAATCAAACTGGTTCAAATGCTGTTACAATTGACATGCATGGAGACGAAGTGAAATTTGAAAATGTGAGAACGAATCTAAAGAAATTGGACGCACGTAATATTTCTGCGAAGATAAATTCGCTGAAATATAAAAATGCATCGGGACTAAGTATTGAATCTGGCAAGGAAAAGATAGAAGCGGTCGTTGATGCTGCACATTTTACGGTCGAGAAGGATACAACGGTATCGGGTTGGCAGGCATTGGTTAAGAAAATTGTTGTCGGCGATATTCAGTGCAGGAAAATTCGAAATGATTCTGTAAAGTTTGTTGCGAATATTCGTTCAATGGGATTGACAGATTTTCTTGCGAAAGAAAAAAGTATGAAGAGTTTCGAGCGAATCGTCCGTGATAATTCGAATGCAGGAATTACTAACACGACCGTTTCCATCAATACAGAAAGAACAAATTTATATTGTGGCAATCTTCAATATAAGGATAGAAACCTTGCACTCGATTCACTGTCCGTATTGCCCGTATTGAGTTGGGAGGAGTTTAATGATGAATCTGCGTTTCAACGGGATTATATAAGGGTTCGTTCCGGGAAATTGTATGCAAGGGGAATTGATCTGCAGCGTTACGCGTCGGAAAAAAAGTTAGTGATCAAAAACTTAGAGATCCATCGGCCTATAATACACGATTCAAAGGACAAACGCCTTGTCTTCAAAACCGGTATCATTAAACCTTTGCCCGCGCAAATTTTGACAAAGGTTGATTTTCCTATGTTAATCGACACGGTGAATGTTGTGGACGGATTTGTGTCGTATACGGAAACTTCTGATAAAACAAATAAAACAGGTGTGATCAGCTTTAATCATTTAAATGCCTGGATACATCCGCTAAAGAATTTTGATTTTCAGCCGACGGATAGTCTACGTCTTCGTGCGGATGCGGTGATGCTCGACAGTATGCCATTGACGCTGCGCATCCGCGAATCTTATACAGACACGCTTGCAGGATTTTGGATGACAGTTACTATGAAACCAACGGAAATACCGATCCTGAACCCGGTGCTTGAACCACTTGCATCCGTACAAATAAATTCAGGAAAGTTGGAACATCTCGAGATGAGAGCAATAGGAAGAGAGTACGTTTCATTCGGCGAAATGCGATTTTATTACCGGGACCTTAAGGTAAAAATCTTAAAAGACGGGGAACTTCAAAAGAGAACTTTTCTCACAAACCTTGCCACGTTTGTTGCAAACAAGTTTGTAATACGAACGAATAATACGGATCGTCTAGGTAGAGTTTTCTTTATACGCAATCGGGAACGAAGTATGTTTAACTATTGGTTGAAGATGGCATTGTCGGGCGTTGCAAGTAGTGCCGGTGCAAAAAATAATACGAAGATGATCAAACAATACAAAGATGTCATCAAAGACAAGCAACTTCCGCCAATTGATTTTGAATAGGTGATTTACAAATTATGCACATAAGAAAGCATCACACCGACCGAAAAATATTTTCCCGTTACATCATGCACATTTCCCTGGAATAAATTGTCTTCACTTGGGTCATCTAAATTAATTTCCTGCGTGTATTTGTTACCGGATCCATGACTAAAATATACGCCGGCGCGCAAATTATATTTTGCCGTTTTATAGTTTACGCCGAGTTGCCAATGATACACGTTCCATGAGCACGTGTACGGAGCAAATCCTTGTTCATTATAAAATTTACTCCGGTCATAAAAAGTATTATCTGTCCTGAATGCAAAATAGGCCACAATGCGGGTCATCACTTGACGACTTACGCCGAACCCGATATTGAAGACGGCCCTGCGAGCGTCTTTTAATTTTAATAGTGACTGGGTCAAACTCGCGTTGTTGCCGGTGTCGGGTCGTATAAAAAATTCATCTTTTGGGTTAATGATATTATATTCATCTACAGCAAAAAAATATTCTCCGGCCACATATAATTGTGTGCGATCGAAATCTCTGGTATAGCCCACTCCGATGCTTAATGGCATTTTCCATGTTGGCTTAAGTTTTTCCTGTCGCGTGTTGGCGAGAAAATTGTACGTTCCGGGATCATAGCTGAACCTGAAATTATTCAATGTGTTGTCACTTGCCAGTAGTGCGTTTCCTCCAAGGCTGATAGAAGGAGAGGAGATTGTCAGGCCCAGATGATCGCGTTCGCCGTCCCAGGCCAGCCCACCGCGGAATCGCAAACGTAGATGTGTATACGAAGTAAAATAGTTTACATCGGTGCTGACGAGAGTGAAGGTGTCGCTGACCGGAGGATTGGTTAATGCCCTGCCAATATAATTTAGCTGGTAGGCCTGGTTTCTGGAAGTGCCCTCAACATAAATACCGGCTGACATTTTTTTCGAGATCTTAAACCCGGATCCTAATACGCCCGTAAATTCTTTCACGGTGTTTTGAAGAATGAATTGTCCAACGAAAGATTCAGGGCCCGGGCTATAGCTATCACTCAATGCATTTACTTTTTCATCCCTTCTTTGTGAAGCCTGGAAATTGATGATACTGGAACTAAGAATACCGTACGCAAAATTCAGTTTTTTGGAATTTATTTTGAGTTGGAAATTTCCGGCAATCAATTGAGGAGTTGTTGAACCGACGAGTGATTTGAGATCGTGATTCGATCCGGAGCCATTGATGATTTTGATTGATTGCAAATAGTAGATGTTGGCATTAACTGATATTTTTGGCTGCCCGCCATTTGGAAGAAGCGCTGGGTTGTAGAACAAAACACTGCTGTCTCCATTACTCGAAATTACTGCGCCTGGTAAAAAGAATCCGGCAGTGCCATATTGACTTCCCCAATATTGCGTGTCTTGCGAGAAGCATGTTGATGGAAGAAAAATGGTTAAACCGGCAAACCAAATGTTCAGTCGCATTGTTTTGGTGGTTTTGTTTTGAAAACATGGCGAGCCTTTTAACCGTAACGAATTTAATGAAAATGTGCTATTTTTTTGTAAAGCGTTTATTGCGTTACGTTGTCTAAAATCTCATTAAGATATAGTTTTTGTTTTTTGATTCATGCGGGATAGTAATCTGTAGGAAAATAGATTTAAATTTCTGATTTGGAAACGGACATTATTATGAAGGCAGACAAGGCAAGCAGTTCTTTGGCGCAGAAAGATTACTTCGTGACCTTGAGGAAATTGAAGAACGATGGACTTTCGGGATCGATCCGTCAAAGCTTTCGGCGTATCTGGGTGAATTTCATCTTACGTTGATGGAGGAAAATGGATGCCTCTGCATACAGGCAAAGTTTTTGCGGCATCGAATTGAAAAGGGATATGAATTTTATCGTGTTGCACTGGCATGCTCGCAGTATTGATACAATCTTAACGAACCCTTGTCGCACCACCACCGGTATTTTATGGTAAATTTATTTATGGAACGCTTAATTATTTGATCATGGTTGTACGCTTGAGTCTTTTTTATTCGGTGCTTACATTGGTTGGCTGCTCATTCTCCTCACGAACTGCAAAAAAATTATTCGCCGAGGCTGAAAAAAAGCAGTACGACGTAATTGTTGTTCCCGGAGTTCCGCTTGAAAATGGGAAATGGAGCAGAACGATGAAAGGTCGAATTTACTGGTCGAAGTTTCTTTATGAAAAAGGCATTGCAAAGAATATCATGTATTCCGGTTCAGCGGTATATACTCCGTACTATGAAGGAATGGTAATGGCTATGTATGCAGAGGCGCTCGGCATTCCCAGGGAGCATATTTTTACTGAAACAAGGGCAGAACATAGCACTGAAAATATTTACTATTCTTATTATAAAGCAAAGCAACTGGGATTTAAAACGATTGCGCTCGCGTCAGATCCATTCCAGACAAAATCGTTGCGAAGATTTGTTCGAAAGAAATTGAGCTCCGACGTTGACGTCATTCCCTTTGTCGTCGATACTTTAAAAGTCATGGAGCCAGCGATGACTGACCCGGTGATCGATTATGAACAGGCGTTTGATAAAAACTTCAAGTCGATTAAAGAACGCGAGAGCCCGTGGAGAAGATTGAAAGGCACTTATGGAAAAAATATCGACACGACGGCTTACCGGTCGGAAAATTGAATTGAGCATGTTGACTTTATTCTGAAAATCTCGCGCTTCAATAATAAAAAATCATCTTTGGACTATATTTCCTGTTCTTAAGCTGGAGTAATTGGTATCATTAATTAAAGAAGTTCTCTATGCGATTCAAACTCCTCGTTGTTTTCACATGCCTGTGCCTGTTAGTAATTACTGATGTGACTGCGCAAATGAATAAGCCGGTTCAATTTAATTTTAGCGAGATACCGGAAGCTGCAAAGATTTTTGGTGAAGGGGTGGTGTCAACGTCAATGTACGAGAGAGATATGGCGTTATCACCGGATGGAACAGAAATGTTTTATACGATTGTCTCTCCCCAAAACACTTTTAGTGCCATCATTTATTTAAGAAAGGATCAGCATAATAATTGGTCGAGACCAGAAGTCGCTTCTTTTTCTGGTCAATTCAGTGATATGGAACCTGCATTCACTTCTGATGGGAGAAAACTTTTTTTTGTCTCAAATCGTCCATTGGCTGGGGACTCTGCAAAGGATTTTGATATCTGGTATGTAGAAAAACAAAATGACAAATGGGCAAACCCAGTCAACATTGGAAAGCCTATAAACACCGATGCAAATGAATTCTATCCTTCGGTCGCGGCCAATGGTAACCTATATTTCACTGCCGCTTACGACAAAGGAAAAGGAAAGGAGGATATCTATTTGGCAAAGTGGGAAAATGGAAGGTATGCTAATCCGGTATCGCTCGACAGTACTGTGAATTCTTCTTTTTATGAATTTAATGCATTTGTTTCGCCGGATGAGCAATTTATCATCTTTACTTCATTTGGAAGAAAAGATGATAAGGGCCGTGGTGATTTGTATATGAGTCGAAAAGACGCGTCTGGAAAATGGCAACCTGCAAAAAATCTTTCGATGATCAATTCGGACCGGCTAGATTACTGTCCATTCGTAAGTTTTGATAAAAAAATATTTTTCTTTAGCAGTGAAAGGAGTGCACTAAAAGAAACTTTTATCAATACACCCGCAAAATATCAAACCTTAGTTGACCAGCGTAATTCGATTCTCAATGGGCAATCGAATATTTACTGGATCAGGCTTGACGAAATCTTTAAATAGCTTCTAATCTTAATTTCCTTTTACGCCTTGTTCGAAATGTAAATTTTGACAAGAAAAAAATGGTATAAAGATACCACCTGAGCTAAGCAAATTTGGCAGCGGGGAATCCCCACTTTAATTACATTTGTGTACATTTTAAAATTATTGCATGCGGACACAGATGAGAATTCTAATTGTTATTATTTCGTGGTTACTTATATCGAATATAGTCATTGCGCAAAATAAGATTGTCGTTTTTCAATCGGATTTTGGTCTGAAGGATGGCGCTGTCTCGGCCATGAAAGGAGTTGCCATGGGAGTTTCTCCTGATTTGAAATTATTTGATTTGACGCACGAAATTCCCGCGTACAATATTTGGGAAGGAGCGTACCGCCTGGAGCAGACGGTCCCGTACTGGCCGGCGGGAACAGTTTTTGTCTCGGTGATTGACCCGGGCGTTGGCACCACAAGAAAATCCGTAGTGTTGAAAACAAAATCCGGACAATTTATTGTTACGCCCGACAATGGGACACTGACCTTGGTGGCCGCTTCTTTGGGAATCGATGAAGTGAGAGAGATTGACGAAGCTATTAATCGTCGCCAGGGTTCGCAGCAGTCGTATACTTTTCATGGCCGTGATGTATATGCGTATACAGGAGCAAGGCTTGCTGCCGGTGTAATTTCTTTTGAACAGGTTGGACCTGTGTTGCCAAAAGAAGTTGTAAAAATTTCTTATCAACCTGCTACGTTAGACAATGGAAAATTAAAAGGCGCGATCGCGATCTTGGATGTTCAATATGGAAATATCTGGACGAACATTCCGTCCGATCTTTTCAAAAAATTAAATGTGAAGTTTGGGGACAAATTGCATGTGATCATCAATCATTTTGGAAAAAAAATGTACGAGGGTGATATGCCGTATAGTGAAACGTTTGGTGCCGTTGCGAAAGGAAAACCGCTTGCCTATTTAAATAGTTTGTTGCAATTGTCGTTTGCGCTCAACCAGGCAAATTTTGCGGCGGCATTTCATATTAAAAGCGGGAATGAGTGGAGTGTAGAAGTGATGAAGCGATGAATGTGATGAATGTGATGAATGTGATGAATTCTGGAGACTAAAGCTCGATTAAATGCGCGAACTTCGATGTGTGGGCACGATAATTTTTCGACATTTATCACATTCATCACATTTGTATTATGGCAAATCATATCGTTCGTATTTCTGAAATCATTGAAAGAACTCACAACGTTCGAACATACCGGGTGAACAAACCAAATGGATTCAACTTTACTCCTGGTCAGGCGACCGATCTTTCGTTACGAATAGAAGGTTGGGAGAATGAAAAGCGACCATTTACTTTTACCTGCCTGCCTGGCGATAACTATTTAGAATTTACGATCAAAACATATAATGATCATGATGGTGTCACACATCATCTTGGAATGGCGAAACCCGGCGATGAATTCGAGATCAGCGATGCCTGGGGTGCCATTGAATATAAGGGCGAGGGTGTTTTTATCGCTGGCGGTGCAGGGATAACACCGTTTATTTCCATTTTCAGAAATTTAAAATCACGGAAGCAAATTGGCAATAACCGGTTGATTTTTTCGAATAAAACGGATAGCGATATTATTTTGAAAGATGAATTCGAACAAATGCTCGGTGAGAATTTCTTTAACATTATCACCGAACAAAACGATACAAAATATTTCAAAGGAAGAATCGACAAAAAATTCTTAGAAACTAATATTACCAACTTTCAGCAACACTTTTACGTTTGCGGTCCGGATCCATTCAATGCGGCAATATTGAAGTACCTCGAGGAACTTGGCGCAAAAGCTGATTCGCTTGTGTTTGAAAAATGATTTTATTAAAACAACTCCTATTTTCTTAAAACAATCAACCATGACTGCAGTTCGCAAAATCTTAGTTAGCCTGTTTTTATGCGTGCCAATCTCTATGTTGGCACAACAAAAAAGCGGCTACCCGGGACAGTTATATCAATATGATAAGGATGCTACAAGCAAATGGAGCAGCCCGGAAAATTTTAACGGCAGAAAAGGTGCAGGAGGAATAGAGAACGAAGGTGCGAAGGGGCGCGCAAGTTTACCGATTGAAGCGGGTCAGTCTGTTTCGTTACTGGATATCGATGGAACAGGTATTATAAATCGAATTTGGATCACGGTTCCGGATCGTTCGCCGGAAATGTTGCGCTCGTTAAAGCTTGAAATCTTTTGGGATCGTGAATCAAAACCCGCGGTGTCTGTTCCTCTTGGAGATTTTTTCGGAGTCGGACTCGGCAAAACTTTGGCTTTCCAAAATAGTCTTTTTGCAAATGCTGAAGGAAGATCTTTCAATTGTTTTATCCCGATGCCTTTCAAAAAAGGAGCGCTGATAAAGGTCACCAATGAATCGGCAAAAAGACTTACTCATATTTTTTTCGACGTGGATTATTTGATGTTGAAATCATGGAGTGAAGGAAACATGTATTTTCATGCGTATTGGAGCCGGGATACGGCAACAACTGTGGGGAAAGATTTTGAGTTGTTGCCAGTGGTACGCGGCGCTGGAAGATTTCTCGGCGTCAATATTGGAATCAATGCAAATCCGATTTATGGCGATGCGTGGTGGGGAGAAGGAGAAGTGAAAATGTATCTTGATGGCGATAAAAATTTGCCAACGTTGAATGGAACTGGAACGGAAGATTATATTGGGACTGGTTGGGGCCAAGGCCAGTTCATTAATAATTTTGCCGGTTGCACGATTTCAGATGACAAAAATTTTCAGTGGGCATATTATCGGTATCATGTGCCGGATCCGATTTTCTTTGGGACGGATTGTCGCGTTGCGATTCAGCAGCTAGGCGGAACGATGCGGGACAAGGTGCTCGCAATGCAGAAGGCCGAGGTTCCGCTCATACCGGTAACTGTTGATAGTGATGGTAAACCTGCATTACTCATTAGTGGAAAGAAAAATTTGGATGATGCTTCAATTGCAGACGGTTGGACAAACTTCTATCGTTCCGACGATGTTTCATCAACGGCTTATTTTTATTTAGATAAGCCGACGAGTAATTTACCGGCGCTGCAACCGCTTTCCATCAGGACTTACAGATTGAAATAAATATTCGGCGATTGACCAAGTCATAAAACGCTTTGCTGTAATTTGCCATTAGAATTTTATTGGCATGTTTGATCCATTTAATACTCTGCGGACTTATTTCGAAAATAGGTTTCCATTAACGCCGGAGCAATTTGAATATATCCGTGCGCAATACATTCACAAAAAATTAAAGCGTGGAGAATTTGTCATTCGAGAGGGTGAGGTTTTTAAATACGGATTGTTTGTTGCGAAGGGATGTTTGCGTCGCTACATCATCGATGCAAAAGGAAAGGAACATATTCTTCAATTCCTGGCTGAAACTTGGTGGATATCGGATATACAAGGCATGTTGCACGGAATTCCTTCTTCTTATTTTGTAGATGCATTAGAAGATTCCGATGTATTGATAACTGATCAACAGGGAAATCAAAATGTGATTGAAAATATTCCCGGGTTTGCGGACGCGTTCATTAAAGGCGTGCAAAAGCATCATCAGTCAAAAGACAATCGCATCGCTGCAGCGTTAAGTGCAACTGCGGAGGAACGTTATGATGAGTTCATGGAGAAATATCCTTCCATTGCGCAGCGTGTTCCTCAACACATGCTGGCTTCTTACCTCGGCATTTCGCCGGAAACATTGAGTAGAATACGAAAACGGCAGTCGAGAAGGAAATGACAAAGAAAAGGGGTAAGATTGGCAACCTTCAACTCTCCACTTCCGAATATTCTTTCTTGACTTAAGTCAATGCTCACGCAAAAGGCGTCAGATACTTTTGTGCTTCAAAAATTAAAAACACTATTTTATGAAGCAGTTTACTGACGCACAGATCAAAAATTCTCCATGGTTTAAACAATGGTTTGATTCACATCATTATCACAATCTCTATAAGAACAGGAATGACGAGGAGGCGGGTGGTTTTATAGATGCTCTGCTCGATTTGTTACAGCCTGCGGCAGATTCCAAAATGATAGACGTTGGCTGTGGTGCCGGCCGTCATTGCCGACAGCTTGCAAACGGTCCATTTGATGTTTGGGGAATTGATCTTTCCGGACAAAGCATTCGACAGGCAAAGAAATTTGAGTCCACCAACCTTCATTTTTTTCAATATGACATGCGCAGACCTTATGGGAAAAATTATTTCGATTATGTGTTCAACTTCTTTACCAGCTTCGGATACTTCGAGAACGAGGACGAGCATAACCGGGTGATAGAAAATATGGCCAACGCTTTAAAAGCTGAGGGAACGTTGGTGATTGATTATATGAATGCCGACTATAGCCAGTCCAACCTATCACCTTTCGAAGAAAAGGAAATCGATGGAGTGATATATGAGATAGAAAGATGGAGCGACGATCGTCAATTTCTGAAACGAATTAAAATCAGGGATCCGAAGACAGAAATTGCCGAACATATTGAACGCGTCGCGAAATTCAAATTGGAGCACTTTGAGAAAATGCTCAAGTTGGCGGGAATGAAGATTCAGTCAGTGTATGGCGACTATCAACTTAATGAATTTGATTTGTCGAATTCGCCAAGGCTCATCATGATTGCAAAGAAGATGTAGGGGAGAAACGGAAGGTTATACTTCGAGTGTGGCGCCTTGATCTTTCATGATTCTTTTTCTATGCTGAATGCCCCATTTGCGAAGTTCATCAATTACTTGTTTTAAGGAAAGGCCGTAGGTCGTAATGGAATATTCTACCGTAACGGGTGAACTGTCGTACACAGTTCTTTTTACGAGTTGATTTAACTCGAGTTCTTTGAGCTCTTTGGAGAGCATTTTTGCTGTGATGCCATCGATTTCCCGTTGGATTTCCTTAAAGCGCTTTTTGCCAAACGTGAGACAAATAATGATTGGAATTTTCCATTTGCCATTTAAGATATCGAGTGAATCGCGCACGGGCTGAAGATGCGATTTGCATTCATGCGTGTTATATGCTTTTGGACTATCAGTATCGCTTATCATGACACAAAGATACGAAATGTGGTTTCTTTGAGTATACTGGTATACTGGAGGTAACCAGTTACTATTATATACCGGATTGGTTCAACTTTGTTAAAAATTCAAACTATATATGCAACAGAAAAGAAGGAAAATTATTAATTCGATAGCAGCCGTTATTCCGGCGGCACTGGTAACGCTCAGTGGTGTAATGAAGCTCACGGGTGCAAAACCAGTTGTGGATAAATTGAGTGCTATGGGAGTGGGTAGTTATATACCATTCTTTGGAATCTTGGAGATTGTATTTGCGGGATTGTTTATTATTCCAAAAACGATGCGACTTGGATTTGTGCTTTTATCCTGCTATTTCGCTGGTGCCATTGCGACCGATCTTTCACATGGAGAGTCGATTGCTGGGGCGACGCTTCCGATAATTTTGGTATGGATAGGAATGTTTATACGTGACAAATCGGCCTTTGTACCGATTGAAAAAGGAGCGCAGTTTGCGTAAGGTGGGTTGGTTTGAATCCATAATTGATTTAGTCATTGAGTGTACTACGAGTAGACTACTGGTTGACTACTGGTAGACAACCGGTAGTCTACTAGTAGACAACTAGTAGACTACTAGTAGACTACTCCTGGGATTTCACGTTTCATTTTCCAGTTTTCACGGCCAGTTGGTGGGTGCTAACACCCACGTCAAAAGATTCTGCCTGATCGTCTGGATACCTTTGACTCAATTTACTTTTAACGACAACCGACATCAACACTACCAAAAAACCTGCAATACACATCCAGCCAAACGCATCGCCGATTTTCGCATATAGTGTGTTGCTGTGACGATAAGGAACATCCGCATACATCACTTGCTGATCGCTGGTATAAAAATCCATCGAGGCAATTATTCTTCCGCGATTGTCTGCGGCGACGGATAAACCTTGTCCAGCGGGATGAACCAACGAAAACCCGTTTTCAATCGCCCGCATAACCGCCATATGTGAATGAATCGGATCGATCTCTTTCCAATCATTTGCAGGCAAAAACATAATGTCGACATTATTTTTCCCGGCCTGTCGAATAAAGTTTGGAAACTCCGCATCAAAACAAATTGCTGGCGCAATTTTTCCGTACGAAGTCTGCAACGTCGGAATTTGTCCGTCTCCTCGTATAATAGGCTCAGGCGGAGCGGCATGAGTTTTCACATATACCAGTTGCCTGTTGCCATTCGTGTCAATAACAATCATTTTATTTTCAATCAAATGCTTTGGAAAGTCCTCCGGAACTGACCACAATGTCATCAACAAATAAATTTTTTCTGAAGATGCTAATGCCGAGGCGCGTTCAATAAATGTTTTTTCCTCCGTCATCGGAATGAATCCTGCACTTTCCTGCCAAAGAATCATTTTTGCGCCCGATCTTGCCGCCTCCACCGTTTTCTCCAGTAAATTATTTTCCACGTCATCACTATACACGCCGATTGCTTTTGCATCGCTCCATTTACATGTCGACAGATTTTTATTAATATTCCTTGACGCAACGATAGAAGCTGTACGAACATATTTCTGTTCTGACGAACCAATATTCAATCGAATAACGCCATACAATACAATAATTGCAACAACTCCGGCAAATGCGACAACTCCACTCTTTATTTTTGGCCATTCAAATTGCTCAACCCAAATCCAATTTATTATGGAAGCAAACCACGTAATCACAAACGAAATTCCCCAGATACCGGTCAATGACGCCAGTTGCAGTAAAACAGGTTGATCCTGCGTATAGGCGAGCACATTCCATGAAGCCTTTGGCGAGAACGTACATAAAAATTCAAGACTGCACCAGGCGAGAGGGAAAATCAGCGTCGAGAAAAATCCATTCATCTTTGTTGCGAGCAAGCGATCAGCGAGAAAAGCTAATATCATTATGTTCGAAAAAAGAAAACTAATGACGAAGTAAATACCGATTGGCACGGGTACCATTTTCCACCAGGAGATTGCGCTTATACCTCCATTTATAAGTGCCAGGATGATGACACCGCGAAAGGGTTTTTGCAATCGCAGGAAACGAAGCAAAAAAACTGGATAGAACCAGGTGGCGATTGGAATGATCCAACGGCCATTGGCAAATAGCATGAGCATGGCTCCAATACCCAGCCAAATCAAAGATCGACGACTCGCATTCATGGTTATCAATTTAAAAGTGATCACCAAAGCTCATCAGGATGCGATTTATATTTTTTCACATTTGGTAAAAAATCAGGAAATCTCTTTGCGTAATCTGCTTAAAGATTGCTGCGTGATTCCGAGAAAGGAAGCGACAAATCCGAGAGGAACACGTTGGAGAATATGTGGATAATGGTGAAGAAAGTGCTGATATTTTTCCCTTGCGTCAGCGTGCTGCAAAAAATCCCGCTGTGTCATGAGGTCCATCACTACCATATGATCAATCGATCGGATCATATCTTTGAACGGTGGATATTCAGAATAAATCTTTTGTAAGTTGTCCAACGTAATGCCAACTATTAACGCATCGGTCAACGCCTGCATATTTTTGTCGGAAGGTTTCCTGGAATAAAATGAATCGGGATCGCCGACAAATCCATTTTCACTAACAAAGTAGCAGGTGATATCGAGCCCGTCCCGTTCCATGCATAACCTAAAAACTCCTTCGGCAATAAACGCCAATCGCCGGCAAACCTTTCCTTGTTGAACAAAATATTCTCCCTTGCTGACTCTCATTGGTTCGATGAATTGACTAATAATTTGCCAATTCTCGTCAGAAAGTTTGAAATTGTCGTGCAGATATTTTTTGAAGAGATCCATACATCGGCAAACAAAATTAAATAAATCGTTGCTCTTTTATTTCTTCACGTGCATGACCATACCACCTCCGCTGGCGAGTGATACTTCGATTTTGGCAGAACCTGTAGCTGGGCGTGATTGTTTGTCAAGATGATTCGGATATTGTTTCGCATCCGCAGCGTCTGTGTAGATATCGACTGTATGATTTCCGTCGCCAATAAAATTCATATCTATAGTAAGCCGGCGCGTGTTGTGATTTGTGATTGCGCCAACGAACCAGTCGTCATTTTTTCGCCGCGCAATCAAAATGTATTCGCCGACTTTCGCATCCAACACTTTCGTTTCATCCCAAACAGTGGGCACTTCTTTCAAAAATTCAAAACCCGGTTGACCCTCGTATGCAGCAGGATAATCGCAAACCATACCGAGATAATTTTCCAATACCACGTACATCGCCAGCATATGACAACGCGTACCACGCATCAACGGTCTTGTGTATTGAACGATATACAGCGAATCCGGCACCGCACGAAATCCGCCGAGATGATAGTCAGTACTGCCGGCAAGCATTCTCGTAAACGGAAAGTTGATATCATGATCTGGATCCACTTCCCAACTCCATTTATTCGCTTCGTAGTTCAGTGTTCCTTCTCTTGTAAATTCGTTCGGCCAGGTACGACTTAGTCCTGTGTTTTTATATGCTCCGTGAAACTGCACGTGTAAATGATGCGCAGCTGCTTTCTCCAACATTTCATTTTGCATGTTGACCATTTCCTGGTCGTCCCGGTCCATAAAATCAATCATCATTCCCTTCAATCCCCATTTTTCAAAATTTGCAAACGCAGAATCAAGTTTGGGATAAAGTGCCCACCAATGAACCCATACGCGAACGTCAACACCTTTTGATTTTGCGTAGTCGCAGACTTCTTTCATGTCTAATCCGGGAACCGGTGTTGTGGGATCAGAATGCGGTCCCGGCATAAAACTGACTCCATCATCCATATACCATTGATGCAATCCATATTCAACTACTGAATGATATTCCAAACCATTCCGCGCGCAGAAATCGATGTAATATTTTTGAGTTACGAAATTGTTTCCAGGTGCATTGATTGTATCGGGCAACACATTTCCGTTCCACCATGGAAAAGTCGTTTTTCCTGGCTTGATCCACGAGATGTCTTTGATTTTGCAAGGTTCATTCAAATCGGTAATGATATTGGATTCAATCAAAGCACCAATTCGGTCGCCGATCAACATCACTCGCCAGGGGCTATTGTGAGGAAGAGTTGCCTTTACTTTTGTGTCCGTTTGTTTTGGCAATGGCGATAAGATACTTTGTAACGCGCCACTGTGTTTTACTAAATACATTCCTGCATAATCGACGAGGGATGCTTCAGTGATCGCCATAAAAACATTTCCCGGATATTCAAATAATGTTGGCATATCCATCAATGTGTCGGGCTTTATGTCATCGTATGCGATGGTCGTGTATTTGCCTTCGTGTGATGTGGTAAAGTTTCGAAGAAAAAGTGTGTGCGCTGTTGGGTTCCCTTCGAGGTGAAATGAAGTCTTTTCATCTAGCAGTTCAAATGATTCCCAACCAGCTTGTTTTGGAATTTCATATCGGAATGCCAGGCCATCATTAAATATTCTTACAACCAAATTAATTTTCCGCGATGAAGAAATTTCCTGCAGGGGAATCGTCACTTCGCGATAATGATCATTGACATTTTTTACTTTCCCAACTACCAATTCATATTTTTCAGAAGCTTCCCGGTAACCCGGTTTACCGATGCGAATGTTATCAGCAAATGTGACGTCACGAAAAATCAGTTGTAATTCGCTGCTCGATACAAGCGTTTTTTCATTAAACGAAACATTATAAAGAATTTTCTTGCCGGTATTCCTGCACGTGAAAATTATTTTCCCATCCGGCGACGTATACTGTATTTTTTTTTGTGCCGACGATAGAAAACCGCAAAGGAAAAGAAAGGTGATGGTGGAGATTGAGTATCGGGTGAACATGTACGCAATATAAAAAATGATCGTGAAGGAGATTGAAGTTGAGGTTAAGGTTAAGATCTAAATCTCAACCTTAACCTTAACATCAATCTCAGCCTTAGCGTTAACTCTTCTTCCCCAGCATCGGGAACATTTTCCTGATATCTTCGTCGCCGGGTTGAATTCCGTATTCGCAGATTTCGAAAGCCTCCACATGTTTTACCTGTTCAGCCCGGTCTCTGCCATACCATCTTATCAACCCATTTTTTATTTCAGGAGTGATAGGTGTTGTCTGAGTCTCCGCAAGCCATTTTTTTCTTGCGGCATCACCTTTTGGAACATCTTGTGAGTAGTGACCGATCCATGGTAACCATTCATACACTTGCGAAACATGCGCATCGAGTCCTTCAATTTTTTTGTCAAAAAATGCAGTGATATCAACTACAATATCCGGGCGAAATGGATTTGGTCGTTGAAACCTGTCCTGGAAATAAAGAAATAAAGGATTCTTCTTCAACGGTGGAGTTTCAGGAACCGTGTTTGGAACGGCGACCATATACGCGGCATCCTGTACAAGAACGCCGGTATAGCGATGATCCGGATGATAGTCATTTGGCCTGGGTGCTATTACAATATCGGCTTTCCATTCCCTGATTTTTCTAATTACCTGCATCCTCACCTCTAGTGTCGGCAAAAGTTGACCGTCGTGATTGTCCAATACGTCGTAAGTCACACCGAGCCGTCTACCGGATTCTTGTGCCTCTTTAAATCGACGTGCGGCCAGCTCAGGTCCTTTTTCCGTTTGGTGCCCTGCATCGCCGTTTGTAATGGCGACAAATTTGACGGCGTAACCCATAGAAGCGAACATGGCAGCAGTTCCACCTCCGCCATAATCACAATCGTCTGGATGCGCACCGAACATGATGATACGTACTTTGCCGGTATCAGATTGCGACCGGACTTGTGTGAGTAGAATAAAAACAAAAAGAAAGCTGCATGCAGCATACTTAATGGCAAGTTTCATAACAGTAGTTTTATCAATGTGAAGATAAGAGATTCGTTGATTTGCAGTGCAAAGACAATGAAGTTGATCAAATCCGGACGTGGACTAGGCTAAACCCTGATGTAAAACGGCGAACGCAGTCCAGGGCCTATTAAGCGTTAAGTGTCCTTTGTTATGCAGTTTGCCTTGAGCTCTATGCTTTTAGACCTATTGCCATTGATCCGGTCTATAAACAATTCATCCTAAACTTTACCTTAAATGGAGAACTATTATTATCATGCAGCAAAATTTTACTACACAACAACAACAATTATGCTTAAACGGTATCTTGTTATTTTGATAGCAGTTCTTTTAATTTCAATTTCCTCAATTGCACAAAAAAGTAAATCTTCCAACGCATACCAATTCACTATCGACCTTGTCAATGTAAAAGACGATAAAGTTAAAGTTGAATTATTGGTTCCCGAGCTGAAAAAAAACCAGATCACTTATCAACTGCCAAAAATAATCCCCGGAACTTATTCTGAAGATGATTATGGACGATATATTGATGACTTCAAGGCGGTCGACAAAAAAGGAAATGAATTACCTGTTTTGAGGATCGACACGAATAGCTGGACAATTTCCAATGCAGAAAAGCTATACAAGATTTCATACCTCGTCAACGATTCGTATGACGACGGCAAGACCAAGCAGGTTATTTTCGAACCAGCCGGAAGCAATATTCAAAAGGATACAAATTATGTCATCAATAATCATTGCTTTCTCGGGTATTTTGATGATATGAAAAATGTCCCCTATGTAGTGACCGTCCTGCATCCTGCTACGATGTACGGTGGTACTGCGCTCACCGACGAGGACAATAGCAATACCATCGACAAGTTCGTAACGGAATCGTACAACCGAATTGTTGACAATCCCATAATGTATGCCGCTCCCGATACAACTGTCATCCGCGTTGGAAATACCGACGTGTTGATAGCAGTCTATTCGGGCTCAAAGAAGATAACGTCATCTTTTTTGGCGTCAAAACTATCAACACTATTGCAGGCGCAGGGGAAGTATCTCGGAGGGAAGTTACCAGTTGACAAATATGCTTTTATTATTTATGTCGATCGAAGGCTTTTCGGTTACTCACGCGCAGAAGGCGCCTTGGAACATTCGTATTGTTCGATGTATTATTATGGCGACCGGACCGCTGAAGCCTTGTCGCAGGAATTTGTCGATCACGCTTCGCATGAATTTTTTCATATCATTACACCACTTACAATCCATTCAGAAGAGATCCAGAACTTTGATTTCAATCATCCAAAAATGTCAAGGCACCTTTGGTTGTACGAAGGATCAACCGAATACCATGCGCATATGGTCCAGGTTAAATATGGCTTGATCACCCCGGACGATTTTCTCAAAGTCATCACAAGCAAAATTAATTTTTCAAAAAACATATACAATGATACAGTTCCATTTACTGTGATGAGCAGTGGTGTATTAGGAGCTTATAAAAAAGAGTTCGGCAACGTATATCAAAAAGGTGCTTTGATCAACATGTGTCTTGATATCAAATTACTTCAACTATCCAAAGGGAAATACGGGATCATGAACCTTATCCACGACCTTTCTAATAAATATGGAAAACAAAAAGGTTTCATTGATTCTACCTTCTTTGATGAAATCGAAAAACTGACTTATCCCGAAATTAGGCAATTCCTCAACACCTATGTGGCGGGTTCAAAGCCATTGCCTTTGCAGGAATATTTAAATATTGTTGGTGTCAATTACCAGGCCGAAGTAGATACAAAAGACAGTGCGTTTTCACTCGGGCGAATCACATTTTCTTACAATCCGCAATCTGGAAGATTGGTTGTAAAAGACACCACCGGTATGAATGAACTTGGACGTAAACTTGGTTATCATATAGGCGACGAAGTACTTGAGCTTAACGGAAAAGATTTTACTGCGGCCAATCAAAAGTCGGTTACAAGTTCACTATATGCGTCAGCAAAAGTTGGTGATAGCCTCGTTGTAAAAGTGGCGAGAAAAGATTCAGAAGGAAGGTTGGGCCCGGTAAATTTGCTCGGCTCAATGGCAAAATATCCGATTAAAAAATTCAACGTACTTTCTTATATGGATAATCCCACGCAGGAACAGGCAATGCTGAAGGATCTTTGGCTAAAGCCTCAAAATTAGAACGGTAAGTGACCGTGATTTTTATAAAGGATATCCAATAATCAACAGGGAATAAACAATCTTCAGGTTGGATGCGAGAAGCTGGACTTGAAGATTGATTATTCCCTGTTGATTATTGGATATTTCCAGTTAGTTCGATTCGAATATTCTGCACGACTAGAATTCCACGTCTTCGTATTCACTCATTTTGGTTGTCAATTCCTGATCAACCCCGGCAATATGAAGTCCATAATAAAGATGACTGCGCGTTTCGCCGTCGAACTCGGCAATGTTTGGAAGAACACCCCATTGTGAAAAATTAAATCTCTCTAGCAAACGAATGCTGCCAGTATTTTTTTCCAATAGAATCGCAATGAGATTTTTTATTTGCAGTTCTTTTGCATTTTTTAAAACATGATCCAGCAGCTTACTTCCGATTCCTTTTTTTTGATATTCACTCGAAATATAATAGCTGACCTCTTTCGTAAATCGCAATGCAGCTCTTCCTTCACGGTAAGGCCTGACCGATATCCAACCAAATACCGTGTGGTTCTCGACGGCTACATATACAGGATATTCTGTCTGGTTGTAAGACAACAACCATTTGATTCGATCATTCAATGTTGTGGGTTGCGTGTCAGCCGTAAGAAATTTGGATTGTACAGCTTCGTTATAAATATCGTTGATCTGCATAATCTCCGATTCGTTGATATTGGCGAGTCTTATAGTCATGGTGGTATGGATATTTTTTTGTGGTGATTGAGTTGAAATTATTATTTATCTCGTTACAAAAGTACAGGAAACGGATGGATGGGGAAGGGTAGAGGGTGAATGGTATCAGCAAGAGCGACGGAAGAGACCTAAGTTCGCTCCCTCTTCTATTTCCTCGATGTAAATATATCTTTATATCAATGACTGCCGGTAGTCCGGTCGACAAATCAATATATCAACCAGTAAACATCGCGACTTTAGCCGCCTTTATCTTTGTGTTAAATTAAATTCTAAATTCTCCCAAATGAAATTCGATCTTGAAAAATCAATTCAAATTCTTGAAAGAACTCCACTTGTAGTAGAAGACATGTTAAAAGGACTTGATGACGAGTGGATACATGCAACGGAAGGCAATAACACCTGGAGCCCGTTTGATGTGGTAGGTCATTATATTCAGGGAGAAAAAACAGATTGGATCCCACGCATGCAGATTATTCTCGGTAAAGGCTCCAAAAAATTTGAAGTATTCGACAGGACAAAAATGTTTGAAGACAGCAAAGGAAAAAATCTTTCACAACTTATCGGGGAATTCAAATCATTGCGAAAACAAAATCTTGAGATATTAAGTCATACTCGTCTCGACGAAGAAACCCTAGGCATGACCGGTATTCACCCGGAATTTGGAGAAGTTACATTAAAGCAGATGTTAAGTGCCTGGGTAACGCACGACCTCGCACACCTGGTACAGATTTCAAGAGTCATGGCAAAACAGCATAAAGCGGAAATAGGTCCATGGACAAAATATTTTAGCGTGTTCAATGACCCTTTATGAATAGATAATTTTTAGCGAAGTTTTCTAGTCGCAAGGTATTGATCACTGAGGAAAAATAAATTCATGAGTCTTTGAATTTCTTTTTACTTTTCCTCATTGTCTCTGGAATGGCGATTATCTCATTGAGTTATGCGAAAAACAAAAAATCTCATATTCTATATTCTGATGATGGTTGTATTTGGAGCAATCATCTATTGGATATTGCACGAAGGACAAAAAATGGGAGTGAACGATAGAATATCTTCCCCGGCTAAAGTTAAAGATAACCTACAGGTTTTTACAGACTCTTTCAATTCGAATCTTCGCCTGCCGTTACCAAGGCTTCTGCTTCAGGTCATCGTAATTGTGTTGTTCACGAGATTTTTTGGTGTGCTCTTTGGAAAAATTGGACAACCTGCTGTTATCGGAGAAACCATCGCTGGAATTGTTTTAGGCCCTTCAGTACTCGGATTGTTTTTTCCTTCTCTATCTCAATTTATTTTTCCGGCGGCGTCATTGGGAAATTTGCAATTTCTCAGCCAGATTGGATTAATACTATTCATGTTTGTTATCGGTATGGAAGTTGATATCTCCATGATTCGCAAGCAGGCGACCGATGCTGTTGTGATAAGTCACGCCAGCATCATTATTCCATACACTCTTGGAATTGGAGTTTCATTTTTTTTATATCGCGAATTTGCGCCTGAGCATATTTCATTTTTATCGTTTGCGCTGTTCATGGGAATTGCGATGAGCATTACTGCATTTCCAGTGCTCGCGCGTATTATCAGGGAAAGAAATATTACAAAAACAAAATTAGGCGTCATGGCTTTGACGTGCGCCGCTTCCGATGATGTAACTGCCTGGTGCATACTTGCTGCGCTCATCGCAATCGTGAAAGCGGGGTCTTCTATGAGCGCGCTGTTCACGATTGGTCTTGTAGCTCTCTATATTGTTGTGATGTTAGTCGTCGGAAGGCCGCTCATTCAAAAATTGTATCATAAATACGAAAAAAGTAAAACGATCAGCAAGGCGATGATGGCAATTGTATTTATCCTTTTGCTTGTTTCCGCATATGCAACTGAAACAATCGGTATACATGCTTTATTTGGTGCATTCATGGCGGGTATGATTATGCCACATGATTTTTCTTTTCGCCAGGTGATTATCGATAAAATTGAAGATGTCAGCATCGTCTTGTTGCTCCCACTGTTTTTTGTTTTTACTGGATTGCGTACCCAAATTGGGTTGTTAAATAATGGATCGATGTGGGCGGCATTTGGATGGATCCTTCTGGCCGCAGTATTGGGAAAGTTTGGGGGAAGCACCCTGGCTGCAAAAATCGTTGGACAATCCTGGAAGGAAAGTCTGTCGATCGGTGCATTGATGAATACGCGCGGACTGATGGAACTTATCGTCCTCAATATCGGGTATGATCTTGGAATATTATCTCCCCAGATATTTTCGATGATGGTGTTGATGGCCCTGGTAACGACCTTCATGACAAACCCGGCGCTCAATCTTATCAATTCGATATCGGAGAAGAGAATTACGCGGGTGGTCAAGGTTAAGGTTCAGTAGTCAACTACTCACTGCTCATCTCAATCTACTCCTCATAATAATACCTCTCCAACAACACGCGCTCCGTTCCATTTCTTCTCGCTCTATTTGCTAAAAATTTAAATAACGGAAAAAGCATTCCGATTAGTCCCGTAGGCTTTGTATCAGTCATATCCATGACCAATGCGAGGTGAGAAAATTTTTTGGGTTTACCCTGATTATCTGTTAGGCCATCCTTTGCAAGACCATATGCGATTGCGATTCCTTTAATAAAATCGTCGTGGCCAGGTACAAACCTCACATGGCATTTGATCGCGTCTTCACCATCATTGAAGAAATGATGTGGCTCATACAGCGGGACCGTAATTGATTCTCCCGGTTGCAGATAGTGTTTTTTCCCCTGGAGGACAACACCAAGTTTTCCCTCGATCGCTGTAAAAGTTTCTTCAAAGGCGCTATGTGTATGCATGAAATTCTTACCGCCCGGCGACACGATCAATTCTCCGAGTGTATAATGCCCGCCAGTTTCTTCACTGGTTTTTAAAACTTTAGCACGGTCTTTAAAAATCGGGTTTTCAAAATCTTTTCTGCCCATTCGCTTTTTCTCCATGGAGTTTTTTTTGAGCAGCAAATTTAGTCCCAGCCAGGGCCGCCATCAATAGTATTATTATACCATCGCGCAATATTACATGAATATGGTATTGTTATTGCTGCGAAAAAGCCCGAATTTCGCACGCTTTATATTTTAAACAATCCTATGTATTATGGCAAATGACCCGAGAATAACGAGAACGGCTGACAGGGTAACGAATTTTATTGAGGAATACGTAACGCTCGTCGGTGCAGATAAACGCGAAGAAGTCTTCGCGTTATTCGATACAATCCTCCAGGTTTTTCCTCATTGGGGCATTATGACTTGTCCCGTTATGCATCCAACCATTCGTTACGTCAGCGAAAATTGTGAATATATTTTCGGGCGTGATAAGGAGTACTTCACGCTGAATTCGAATATGAAAACCTATTATTCGTTTATTCACGCAGACAATCTCGAGGATGTTTTCAAATGCTTTGATTATGTTCACAATTTTCTGCAGGATATTGATCCGTTGGAGCATCAGAAATATCGTTGCGTGTTCCACTATCGGTTTAGAAAAAGTGATGGACAGTATTTTTATCTTCACGACGAAAAAGTAGTGATCCATCTGAAAGAGTCGGGGAATTTATATTACTGTCTCTTCCGGGACATTACTTCTGAGAGAACTTTTAATGGGGCAAAAGTCGAAATATTCAAAAATGAAAATGGCTCAGTAAAGATTGTCGAATATAAACCCGCCAGCGAAAACGCGCCACTTACAAAAAGGGAGTCTGAACTGGTCGCACTCATAAAACAAGGCTTAACGACAAAGGAAATTGCCTGGTACCTAAAAATCAGTCACAATACAGTACGCAATATTAAAAGCAAGCTCTTCGAGAAATACAACGTAAATAATACAGTGGAGCTGTTGAACATTACTGCATAGAATGTCGATGCGTGTAGCGTCATTTCGAGCGGAGGTGCTGAGCGTAGCGAAGCAACGTAGCGAGAAATCTAACCGAATGATCAGCGACCCCATTTACAATTTATCCATTGTGCAATTTTCAATACAGAGAGATTGGGTTAAATTTCTCACTGCATCTCTCGCTTCGCTATGAGACCCCGTTCGGACTGACGATCGATCAGTTATCTATCAATTGAATCTTTTATCCGTCAACGAAATTAAAAACGCCTCCAAGTCTTCTTTTTCTTCCTCCGTTAATCCAAGAGGCTTCGCAAGGATTGTATCCCGGTTAACATTATGTGGGACGATTTTTTCAGGATCATTATAGAAATCGATCACTTCACGCAATGTTTTGAGCATTCCGTTGTGCATGTATGGCGGCGTAATGGATACGTTCCGTAATCCAATCGTCTTAAATTTCCCTATATCTTCTGTATTGTGTGAAACGACGATGCGGCCACTATCATTCAATTTGTTTCCATCAAACAATCCAATATTCCGAAATTCATTGGTTGTAAAATTAGACCCAAAATGACATTTCACACATTTGCCTTTGGTATTGAAAATCGTGAATCCTCTTCGCATCGCCGGACTAACTGCATTTGAATCGTCATTGAATTTCCAAACATCAAAAGGACTGTCACTTGTCTCCAGCGTTCGCTCAAATGTCGCCAGGGCATCGGCGAGATTTTCTGCATTAGGCTCGCTTTGATAAATGTTTTGAAAATAGATTTTATAGTCACGATGCTTACTGAGCCGCTGAAGTGCTTCCTCAATTGACAAGTTCATTTCATCTGGATTTATAATTGGCGCGAGGGCCTGTTCTTCAAGAGTAGCCGCTCGTCCATCCCAGAAAAATGTTTTTTGAGTCAATAAATTCATCGCCGACGGCGTGTTCCTTTTCCCTTTTTTCTTACCCACACCAATGCTTACCGCGCTCGTGTCTGCAAACGCGAACGCGGGTTTGTGACAACTCGCACAACTGATCGTTTGGTCTTTTGAAAGAATTGGGTCTGAGAACAACATTTTTCCAAGTGCAGCTTTATCTATTGGTCCCTCGTTGTTAAACGACGCTTGTATCATCACAAGTGCGAAAATCATTAATACGAAACCTCGATATTTCTTCATAGGAGTTTCATTTTATTTTTCCCATGATCAAAGCACTCATTCCTTTTCTACGTTCCGCGCAGGTGTCGCTTACGGCTTCAAATCTTAGCGAATCGCCATTGCTGAAAAAATTCAGTTTATAAATGCCTTTTGCTCCGTTGCATCCATTGTCGACGAATGACATAACGGTTCCGTCTAGCTGATATGTTCCGGTAACAAATGGTTTTTTGTTTACAAAGCCTTCAAAGCTATTGTCGGCCTTGAAGTGTACGATAGTTACGATGTTGTTTTTCGACGGACGACTGGACCATCGTCCCAGCAACGGGTTGTTCATATTAAATTTTAAAACAACACACATTAAAAACGAAATCACTAGTGGTTTCATGTTTTGAATTTTATGCAAACTTGAAGTAAATGGAAGAGAAAGACAATGGTATAAATCTACTATGGGAGGGGCAAATGCGATGAATGTGGAAATAAGCCATAGGGCAAAATTTGGTTTCACACAAAGGCACAAAGAAAAATCAAGACACAAGGAGCTCCCTATGCAAAACTGCGCATAGTTATTAGCGATTCTTTGTACCTCGATTTTTCTTTGTGCCTTTGTGTGAAACCAAATTTTGCCCCACGGCTTATTTCCATTTCCTCTCAATAAAACACTTCCTCACCCTTAACCGTGTGCGTCCATACTTTACTATAAGTAACTGGTCTGAATTCCTTTACAAGGGCGATGATTTTTTTCATATGAGCTTTCGCTTTTGGATCATCCATCATTTTGTAAAAATCTTCCCGTGTTGACCATTGCGCGTAGTTTGTAATTGTTCTTCGGTCGTCGCTGATATGGAGATTAGCAGAAATGTAACCCGGTAACTTTGACATTACTTCTTCTGTCGCCTGTTGCAATAGTTCAAAAACTTCCATATGCTTTTCTGGAGATACTGTGAAAACGTTGATGAGTGTGCATATCTTGTTGTCGCTATTAATAGTTGTCATAAACGAAGGTTTAATAAATATGCGTTTCAAAAACTGTTCCATGAGGTGGGCCGTTCAAGTTAATAAGTCCGGTTTCACACAAAGGCACAAAGTACCACAACTCTTTGTGTGAAACCACACCTTGACTTAATCGTAAGCCGCGCTAAATGCTGCCTTTAACTTCAAAAAAATAACATTTTCTTTAAATAAACTGGCAGTTACGTTAGCCACTTCTTTATCCATGGCATACTTTATTTCTGCCAGAATAATGCTGTCCACCCGCGGATCGATCATTGCTAAAAATTTTGCATAATCGGATTTTACCAGCCTTGTTTTTTTGGTGAGATGTTGTTCGAGGATTTCCTTAATCATTTGAATCATGCAAACGCCAGGCACAACAGGTTGCCCGGGAAAATGCCCCTCGAAAATTTTGTGTGACGAATTCAATTCGAGTACCGCATTTACCGCATTTACCGAAGTTTCCATCGATATCACTTTAAAAAAAACTCCTGACAGCATTATTTTTTTTCGATGCGTTTTAGTCCAATCGTAAAATTGAAATTTTTATGTGTGATGCCAATAGTATCAGGTACGCTGTTGTCAACACCGTACATAATGGCTTCCACAACCGCTTTTCTTTTGGAAGATCGCTGCATTCCCATTAATTGACTGCAGGACGAATCTGCTATATAAAAATCGTACCCTTTTTCCTGCGGAAATCCATAGTAATATTTCTCAGCATCTTTTAAGATAAAAGATCCTTCCGTCGCCGTGTGATACATCATGATTAATTCAAAATCTTTTCGCAAAGTCGTAATCACTGCCTGTTTGTCCATCTGCTGAATAATATAATACACTTTGAACCCGCTGTCTTTTGAAAATCCAAAATCAAAAAACTTAAAGCCGATTTCACTGGTAAATACAACGCGCGTGCTGCTGTCGGGCATGACCTTGATCAACACTAATCCGCTAAGATGTTTCCCCACCACGTCCACCGTCGTCCGGTATGTAGTTCCCTGAAAAACGGGTTTGAATTTTTGAATACAGCCGGTGTCACCGGATACCTTCCGCATCTTCCTGTATTCGGACGAGCAAGAACACAATGCCAAAAAACTAATGAATAGTAAATAGCGCATCGGGAAGTGTTGAATTCAATTGCTTGTTCGAAAAATGAATAATTGTATTGTCACCGCCAGGTTCGAGCATCTCGATGGCTGTTGCCGAATAGTCTTTTTTATCTACAGTAATGTTTATGTGTTGAAAAAAATCTTTTAGACTTTTCGAAGCCGGTGTCAACTCAACAAGGTATGATTGCGGGCCCTCAAACACCTTAGAAGTAAAATCCGGGTTGTTCATGGCGCTCCCTTTCATGCAATCGATGATGATATTGTTAATTTGTTTAAACAACTTGTTAGACGTTGCGGAAACCGTGTTTTCTTTTTGTTCGTCTTTAATATAGACTTTGCCGTTGCTTAGTATCATCAGGTATTTGAACGGCTGGTTATATTCCATTCGCACCTGGCTCTCTTTTTTGAACCAGAATTTTCCTTTGGAAACAATCTTCTCCGACAACATGCTCAGATTTTTTTCCTGCGTGAAATCACTTTGAATTGAATTCGTTTTTTGAGATGCGTTGTTGAATTGTTCTTTGAAGGTAGAAGTATTCGTGAGTAACGTGTACCCGGGATATTGCGCACTTGCAACGATTGTGTCAAACAAAAAAATCAAAATCCAGGACATCTTACACATAGGGATTCAAGTTAAGCATTTTATCCAACCTCGTAACAGTATAACCCTTTTCTGAAACGTGTTTGATAAAGGCCGGTAACATTTTTAAAGTTGTCTGGCTCGTGTCATGAAATAAAATGATTGAACCGGGTTTTAATGCACTTGTCACTTTTTGGAATAACCTGTTTTCATCTTTTATAACCGTGTCGAGCGAGCGTATGTTCCATCCAATTGAAATGTATTTTCCACGAACGATAGCTTTCTTCAAATTTGGATTTGTCACACCATACGGAGGTCTGAAGAATTTGGGTGTAAGTCCAGTCACGCTTTTGACCGTTTCATCCATCATCTTCATATCCTCAAGCATTTTCCGGGATGAAAAAAGATCGAACCAGGTTGCGTGTGAAAAACTGTGGTTGCCAATGACGTGTCCCTGTTCGTGAATTGTTTTTAATAACGATTCATTTTTAGCAACACGGTTGCCAATACAAAAAAATGCGGCTTTAATATTGTTTTCCCGGAGAATGTTGAGGACTTCTTCGGTGTATTCACTGGCCGGACCATCATCAAAACTGATGGCAATTTCTTTTTTATTTGTATCGACATTACAAATCGATTTGATATAGAATCCCGCCTGGATAAAATAGCTTCCGTAGAATAAAATGAAGCTATAGACAATCAACACAACCAGGAATACATACCATGGTAAGCCATAATAAATGCGATAGGCAACCAGGGCGGGCAGCAGCAGCGCAAAAAAAATATTGGTATTCCTGAAATTCAGCATGCAGACACCAAAAATAATGAATGATGGCTGTTTTGGTAATGGTTGTAGATCAAAACCTGTTTCGTAGCATCAGTGTGTAGACTATTCTCCAGAAATTCAGGGACCGATTTGTTCTTTATGACTTCTGTCGCGAGCCAAAGTGCAAAAGAAGTAGACGTGGGATACTCTCCGCATAAATGTTTATAGCCAGTTTTCCTTCGATCTTTGAAAATTGTTTTTTCGAGGTGGTCGTAGATATCATCCTCCCTGTTGTCGCCATTTCTTCCAAGGATTACCAAATCAATGGAGTTTGAATTGATTGAAAGATCTTGCAAGAAGTAAGTAATATTTTTTTCAATTTCTTCCGGCCCGGTCGGTTTGTAAAAAGTAGCCATCGCAACCAGCTGCGCGATATTTTCAGTTGATGTTTCGTTTGTGAACAAAAAAAACGACGCGCCTTCACCTGCCATTGTCCCCTTCGAGTTCGACGCTAACAGATTTACATTTGTGGAGGATCCTTTGTATAAACCAAATCGCGTCAAAATCTTATGACTGTTTGTTGTGATTTCGTCGACCGCGCCTGCAAGAACGTTCGTTTTTCCACTTTCATTGAGCAACAGCATCGCATCGAGTAATGCACTTTCAAATGAAAATCCGCGATGCACAAATGTGTTGTTATACTGATGACATTTTAGGATCAACGCTATCTGCGCACCGACTGTATTGTGTGTTGATTGAATGAATGCAGTAGGAGTGAGCATCTCCTCTTTATTCTCTATTAATTTGGTAAGAAAAATGGAAGTATCCTCCAGGCAGCCATAGGCCGTGCCTGTTACGATTGCATCCGGTATTGTAATTCTCGATTGCTGCAGGCAATCGATTGCAGTCGCGGCTCCCATCTTAATGATCCGGCTCATTCTACGTAATAATTTCGGGTCGAATAGTTTTGTATAATCAGGCTCAACACACATCAACTTATCTCCGCTATATTCAACTAATTCACTCGAAAACATGTCCTGCCCAAATGACTTTTGTGGTGAAATGCTTGACGCGGATCGTATGTAAACCTTTTTATTCATTTATAATTTTGAAAAAATCAAGGACGAACAGTTGCCACCAAATCCAAACGAATTTGACAACACATGATTTATCGTTTGATTTTTTAGAAATTTTGTTTCGGGAATGAAAGGCAATTCTTTCATGGGATTTGTCAGCCTGAGATTCGGGTAAACAATTCCATGACGAATGGATAGCACGGAAAAGACAGCTTCTATTCCTCCGCTTGCTCCAAGGGTGTGCCCTGTGAATGATTTCGTGGAACTCATCTTCGGATACGGCGAAGAAAACAATTCTTTGATTGCCGCTCCCTCGGAAATATCATTATTTTGAGTTCCTGTTCCGTGTAAATTGATATAACTGATATCGGTAGCCGATAATCCACTTTCCTTAAGCGCACCACGCATCGCCATTAACGACCCAGTGCCGGCCGGGGAAGATGCTGTTTGATGATATGCATCGTTAGCGTTGTAGTATCCGCTGAGGCTGCAATAAGGATCTTTTTTTAGGGATGATAATACGCGGTCAGATACCAGTACTACATACCCTGCACCTTCACCCAGGTTGAGCCCTTTCCGATTTTCATCGAATGGCTTGCAGAATTCCTGATCGAGAATCATAAGTGTATTAAACCCATTCAACGTAAATTTTGTGAGAGCATCTGTTCCGCCCGCAATCACCACATCAAGCATATTATGTTTGATCAATCTTGCTCCAAAAAAAATTGCGTTCGCCGATGAAGAACATGCAGTGCTGATAGTAGTCACATAGTTCCTGATCCCAAGATCATCAGCCACTAGTTCAGATGCGCTTCCGCACTCATGATGAATGACATCCCGCAATCGCCCTTTCGATGGATCTCTAAGAAAATCGGAAAAAAAATTTTCAGTCTTATCCATTCCTCCGACAGTATTGGCAGAAATAAAACCGGTCCGGAGTTCATCAAAATTTTCGATTGCAGCATCGGCGAGTGCTTCTTTAGCTGCAATCATACTAAGTTGTGCCGTGCGCGAATTTTGCGGAAAAAGCCCGGAAAGGACAGAGAGTTCCTTATTGTTCAAATGAACTTCGGCAACAGGTAATTTGTCGCGGAGAGCTGAATCGATAAAATGCATCTGACCCATACCCGCCCTGCCGGATTCAAGCGCATCGAGTGATTCCGCAACATTTTTGCCAATCGCCGAAATCACACCCACTCCTGCAATCAATACTGATGCACTCATTGTTTATTATTTCTGGACTTGGTGTTCCTTGATATATTGAGCCATTGTTCTGACCGACTGAAAGACTTTGGGGCCATCTTCAGCATTCGAAAGTTTGATTTTGTATTCCTGTTGAAGCAGCACGATCAGTTCTAATGCATCAATTGAATCCAATCCGAGACCTTCCACAAATAGCGGTTGATCATCACCGATATCTTCGGGTTTCAGGTCCTTTAAATTCAGCTGCACAATGATCTGTTTCTTCAGATCGGACATTAATTTATCCATTGTTGATTCGATAAATTTTATTGATATTTTCTTCGTTAAAAAGCCAAGATTCTTTAGTTTGTTTTTTTTCCACCAGGTAGAGTACCACCTTATAATTTTCCCCGAGCAATTCCGTCCACCCGCAAATACACGCCTGTATTACATTTTCCGCAAATAAGTTGTTTACATACCGGGCCATAAATGTACCATCGAACGACTTAAATACAAAAAAAGCATTTTCACCTTTGAAATTGTTCTTTATGCATATTTCACCAATCACGATGTTTGGCAGCGTGTAAACAAATAATGCCGGACTCGGTATATCGCTGACCGTCTTGTAATATTTAATGTCCGTATCGAGGCTCGCACTTGCATTCATAAGTACAACACCAATTTCATCCGGTTTATAGTCATGTGCGTTGAAATTTTTTTTCAACAAGAGATCGGTCCCAAGCACGCCGAGTTTGCTCAGGTTATCCATTTTGTAAAATTTTGGATAACCGATTTCAAAATGCTGGTATGCCTTGTCCAGGAATTCCGAAATAGAAACCGTTTTATTTTCGAATACGGGTGCGCCATTGACATAGACTATTCCGTTGTCAATGGCGCAACTTGCGGCGATATATTTTTCTGACGACAAATTTCTATCGGCTGTTTACTTAATCGGGTTTGCTTTTCTTACGCTGTCGCGATATTCAATTTTTGCCGCCAATTTTTGCAATGCGTTCTTGTGATGTTTTACATAGGGATTTGTGGTGTCCCAAACGTATCCGGCCAACACAGAACAGATTTGACTTTTGATAACTGGATCCTGGTCATCCGCAAAAAAGATTGTGTCAAGCGTTCCTTCATACCAAGCCATCACGTAAGACCGGAAAGTATCTACGCCCTGCATCATCGGGATCATGTATTCATTGTCCCAATCAATATTGCGCCCTTTCAGTTTTTCAATGACTAATTTTCCCGCCATCTGACTCGACACTGTCGCCAATGTAACGCCGGAAGAAAAAACCGGGTCAAGAAATTCGGTTACATTTCCGGTAAGAACAAATCCATCTCCATAAAATTTATTTGTGGTAGATGACCATGATTCAAGTACACGCGGCTCAAAAAGAAATTTAATATTTTTAAATCTTTCGTCAATATACGGCTGCGATGCGATCAATGCGCGCAGTTGCTCTTCCGTTGTTCCTGGGTATTTGGCGAAAAATTCCGGGTATCCTACAAATCCCAGTGAAGTGATTCCGCTTGAAAAAGGAATGATCCAAATCCAAACAGCATGATCGTGAACAACGATCGTGATACGATTGGGCTCATCAGCCATCGCGCGATTTACATCGACAGTATGTGTAAACAAAGCTTTTCTTGGTGGAAGATTTGATGGCTTGTCCATATTGAATAACTTTGGTATCACACGTCCATATCCACTGCCATCGATAATAAATCTCGCTTCGATCTTTGACTCAGTTCCCTGTGCATCTACAATTGTTGTGATTGAGTCGGATCCGTCAAACTGAATTGCAGTTACAGTTGTTTCGTATGAAACAGGAACGCCCATTTTTTCAACTGTATCGGCAAGCGTCTTGTCGAATTCGGCACGCGGAACTTGCCAGGTCCAAGTCCATCCATCAGTAAACTGATCTGCAAAAGAATAATCACAAATTTTTCCATTCTTAACGAACTTGGCCCCGTTTTTTTGTTGGAAATTTTTTTCTTTCACTGCGTCGACAAATCCGGCTTCTGTCAACGCTTCCATACAACGCGGCAATAAGCTTTCCCCAATTACAAACCGCGGGAATTTCATTTTTTCGACAATGCGAACCTTATATCCCGCCTGATGTACAATCGACGCTGCGACAGTACCAGCAGGACCTGCACCTATGACAAGTACGTCTACTTTTTCAGTTTTCATTATTTATGGTTTATTCAATTTTATTATTAAACCCTCTTCGTGTTTTGTGCGAGTTTTGTTTCACACAAAGACACAAAGGCGGAAGAACTTAATGATTCACACAGCACGCTTTTTGCACTTCAATAAAGTATGACTCAACCCGATATTGTCTATTCTCTCGGCAATATCAAATCCGGCTTCGCGCACACAATTTATAAATACTTCCGAATGATACATCTGGCTATTGCCATTTGCAAGTGCTGTAAAATAAATCGATGTCTGTTGCAAACAAAATGCGGCGGTTTCAAAACGCTGAACATCCCAAAATGCTTCGAGAATCAGAACATATTTATCATCGTCGATCGCCTGGTAACATTTTTTGAGAATGGCAACGATTTCCGCTTCCGAAAAACAATCGAGGAACTGGCTCATCCAAATCGCGTCGTAACCTTTTGGAAACGGTTGCGTTTCGTCTAACATATTTACCGGGAAGAAAGATACGCGGTCCGTCAATCCAAGTTGCTCTATTCTCGATTTTGCCATATCCAGCTGTCCAGGCAGATCCATTATAGTTACCTTAATGTCCTCGGAATATTTTGTGCTGGCAATTGCCCATTTTCCCGTGTTGCCACCGATGTCTAAAATATTTTTTGTTCCATTTTTATAAACATGCTTCAACGCGGCGGGAAAAGCAGTGTCAGAAAAAAAATGATCAAAACTAAACCAGCTTTTTTGTACGTGTGAAGGTAACTGAGAAAGCCCTTCATATATCGTGCGCCAGTTGCCGAACACTTTTAGCCCTTCTGGTTTTCCATTTTCGATACTTTTATCCAAATCAAAAAGGCCTTTGTAATTCACATCATGTACAAAATCCATGTTGATTTTTGTAAGTGGATCATGCAAAATAAAAAGTCCGGTTTTGGTAATTGTGTAGCGATTATCGTTTATAACGACCAATCCAATCCCTAAACCAGATTCAAGCAGTACGCGCACTCCATAGTGCGGCAATTTTACGATATCGGTAATTTCCTCGAGTGTTAGCCCGGTTGTAGAACTTTCTTCAATTGCTTCCAATATACCTGAATTGCGCAATACGCGGGCAACCTGGAAAACAACAGGGCCAAATGCGATCCATTGTGCAAGTTCTTTTGCTTCAAAAGCCGATTTCTTATCCTTTGCAAAAAAATTCATCTTGATGGTGTTTTGGTCGACTGAGTGTTAATCGTGAGGCGTGAAACCTGAGTCAATACTTCGGGATCACTCACGATTGACGTTTCTCGTCGCACGATACGCGATTGCCCTTTAATCTCACTTACTAATCACCATCGCCGCATTGCATCCTCCAAAACCGGAGGCGGTTTTTAGAACTTTTTTATAATTACCAGTCTGAACTTTATTAGTAACCTGAATCGGTTTTGCCGTTCCGGGTGTTTCGAAACCAAGAGTCGGCAAAACTATATTTTCTTTGAGTGATTGGATGGAAATGACTGTTTCAATCAAACCTGCTGCTCCCAGCGTATGTCCATAGTATCCCTTGAGGCTGTTTACCGGGATTGATTCCATTCCGGCAAAATTAATTGCTTTCGCTTCCATGTCATCATTGTATTGCGTCGCAGTACCATGAGCTGAAATAAAATCAATTTCTTTTTTCGAAACTTTCGCCTGCCGCATCGCGTTTTCAATTGCCATGAACAATTCTTCCCCCGTTCTTGACGGACCAGAAATATGATTTGCATCGTTACTCACCGATCCGCCAGTAATTTTTATTTGTGACGGCGAAAATTTTTTGTCGGCCGATACGATCAATGTTGCGGCGCCTTCTCCCAATGAGATTCCCTTGCGATTTGCATCGAACGGCTTACATGGTTCCGGGCTGATTGCCTGGAAGGATTGAAAACCGGACAATACAAATTTTGAAATCATATCCGCACCCGTGACAACTGCGTGTTCGAACTGGTTAGATTGAATCAGCCGCATAGCGGTGATAATGCCAAGCAGTCCGGATATACACGCGTGTGATATGATGATTGGTTGATTTGCAAAACGAAAATGCGAAGCGATCAGCTCTGCCGAATGATGCAGAGAAATCTTTTCTTTTACGGCTTCGTCCACTTCTCCCTGTTCTAGGAGACTAATATTTCCCTTCGTCGTTGAAAAAATAAAAGCAGTATCCCTACCCGTTATTTCCAAAGAAGTTTGCGAAATGGCGTCTGACACCGAAGCGATGACTGACTTTTCGAAGCGTGTGATTGATTCGGTTGCATTGAGATCCTTTTCCGCAAATAAAGATGCAAAGAATGGATTCTCGTTGATCAATTTGCGCTCATGCCGGTGGATGCCGGATGCCCCTTTTTTTAGCTGCTCAAAATTTTCTGCAGTGGTAGAACCGAGTGGCGATAAAATATTGTCAGAAACTACAAAGACTTCTCTCATTAGTATTTAATTAAATCAACGCCTGTTTCCGCTTCCATTCTTCAAAGAAAGGGGGATTGGTTAGTTGAAGAACTGAACTTTCGCGGTCCAGGAAAACCTGCATAGACGAACCCGATGCAACGAGTTGCGATGTTTTTGTATTAAACAAACGATAGATGAATTTTAGTTTAGCCGCATCGCAGGGAACAAATTTTGTTTCCACGAGTACGCGATCACCATATCGCAAGGATTTTTTGAAATCACATTGAACACTTACAACAGGCACAATCAATCCGTGACGATAAAAGTCGAGATAACCGATTCCATATTTGTTTCCGAATGCTTCGCGTCCATCTTCAAAATATCGGATATAATGACCGTGCCAAACGATCCCCAAGGGATCCGCTTCGTTGAAGCGTACTAATATTTCGGTCCGATCACTTAGTTCGTTTTGCATGGGAAGCGTTCATGGCCATTTGCGATATTTGTTTTTTGTTGAATTTTGTTTCACACAAAGACACAAATGGCAAAGTGTAAATTTAAAATTTACAATAAGTTTTTACAAAATTGTCAATTGTGCACGTATGGTTAGCTTCCGTATTTCGATTTCCACTCATCATATTTCTTCTTTTCGATCATATCGATTACGTTCTTAAAAGAAGTTGCCCAATAATTTCTCCAGCCAAATGCCATTGATGTTTTTCCTTCAAGGCGTTCAGTCATTAATACTTTTTTTGATGAAACATCGACGAGTGTTACCCAGATCGCCGCTGCTTTCTCGGATTTGCTCAGCGCCTCACAAACAAATACCAAACCAATACCTTTTTTACCACCAAAATCCCAAGTGCTGATGATTGCTTTCACGTCATCTTCTTTGAACCGGTGAAAATCGCTTGTATTGCTTGACTTGATTTCTTCTGCATTTGCTTTTTCATTTCTTTTGGCGGCAAATCCAAGATCGTGATCCATGCTTCTGTGAAATGCACTTTTCAAATCATATTTTTTGGGTTCATTTACGACTACGTCGTTGACGCCATCATATTGCCGGTCGCGAATGTCATTTACGTTGGCTGTTGCATCGTCAATCACTTTAGTTTTGGTAAAATCGATGCCGAAGTAAAAAATCGGGGTTTCACTATTTGTAAAAACATCTTTCAGCGTTTGGGCATGAGCCGAAACGATGGAAGCAAGGGGCAGTACAAACAGGAATACATAACGGCAAAGGGTGCTCTGCTTTTTCATGGTAAAATTTATTGTTGATTAGAAATAAAGATTTTCATTTCGCATTGAGCCATCAAATTCCCTTCACACGTGATTTTGCCACTGATGATCGTGACATTAAAAATCTCATTTTTTATGGCAATTTCAGTTTTTATTTCGTCATTCGTTTTTGGAAGTGCCAATATCTCGAGGTTTTGCACAGCGCCGATGTATCCAATTGGAACCGGTTTGTGTTCAATCTTGCAAATATATCCAATTCTTGCCGCTGCCGTTTGGGCGATGTTTTCGATTAATCCCGGCTCCGTAAACTCGCCATTTTCTACAAATATATTTGCTTCCGTGATTTTTAAGGCAGAACTACCACTTTTTTCATTCACAGTTTCACTAAAAAAACGGTCAATCATTACAAATGGCTCCCTTTGTGGAATTATTGAATGCACATCGCCGTCAAAAGTCGCTTCGTTTCTCAATTCTGAAAGTTTTTAGTCTGAGTGGGCTCGGAAGGTTTCCAAAAATTATAATAATTATACCATTGTTCAGGATATTTTCTGACTTTTTTTTCCATTTCTGTAGAAAAATCATTCAGTATCTGCCGCATATAGATCTTTTTTTCCGCGCGATCATAAATTTTTGCGGGACTTGCAAAAAAGTGGTAATGCAAGCTGCTTTCCTTCATTGCAAAAACAAATGAAACGGGAACATCGAATGTTGTGGCAAGTATAAATGGTCCGGCCGGGAATTGTGCATCGGAACCAAGGAATTTCGTTGTGAGCATTTTGTTACCTTCCAGGAAGCGGTCTGCATGAATGCACACCAACTCATTTTTCTTAAATGCTTCGCTTATTTCGTAAATGTGCGAGAGATCATTTTTTATAATGATCACCTTTGCATTTTTTTTACCGGTAACGCTGTCGAGATATTCTTTGATTTGTTGATGTTCACCATCAAACATGACAATATTGATTGTCGTTTGCAATCTTTCCAGTAAATGACCTGCAATATCCCAGTTACCAATATGCGCTCCCAGAAGAAGGCCGCCTTTCTGCATTCTAACCATTTCGCGCAGATGTTCCTCGCCATCGAAATCAAAACTGAAACGGTTAGGGATACCCGACATGATGACTATTTTGTCGATCACGGTTTGGCCCAACAGGTAATAATTTGAGTAGATTTTTAAAAACGATTTTACCTTTCCATAGCCTATTCGTCTATGGAAATAATCGAAAATGAACCGTGATGATTTCCAGGAAAATAGAAAATAATAACAAGTGACGAATCGTAGCAGAACATACGCAGGAAGCACACCGAATGTCTCCAGTACGCTTACAAAAATCCTATACCCTAATTTGGTTCCCCTGGATTTGCCTTGCCATGATGGCATTATACAAGTGCTTTAGAATTTACACGCGAGACGATGTAATCATAGAAATCCTGGAAGCTGATAATATTTATGAAGTCTTCTGGCTTTACCTTAAATGAGAAATTACTTTCGATGACAACTACAAGATCGATATAATCCAAACTATCCAGCTCCAGCACTTGTCTCAAATTTGCTCCCGGGGTAATCTTTTCAGCGTCTACCTCGAACTCTTCCGACAGGAACCCATTTATTCTCTCAATGATTTCTGAATTATTTTTCATAGTAGTATAGTATAGCAGCTATTTTGCCCATCTTCTCACGATTAGCGATGAATTCGTTCCTCCGAATCCAAAGGAGTTTGACAAAAATACACTTATATTTTTTTCTGTAGAATTTTTTACAATATTCAATTTGACTGAGTCCTCATCAGGATTTTCAAAGTTGATATTTGGTGCAATAAAATCGTTGTGCATCATGATCGTCGAATAAACAATTTCGCTTGCACCAGCCATCCAGCATTCGTGTCCGGTCATCGATTTTGTTGAACTCACGGGTGTTGATTTCTCCCCAAAAACTTCACAGATTGCTTTGGCTTCGCTTGCGTCGCCAGCCGGTGTCGACGTTGCATGCGCGTTGATATAATCTATATCGCTCGTGCCGAGCTTTGCATCTTTCAACGCCATGTTTAAAGAACGAACCGGTCCGCTTACTGTCGGGTTTGAAATATGCTCCCCGTTGGATGAAAACCCATAACCGATCACTTCTCCCAAAATAGTAGCTCCGCGTTTGTTGGCGCTATCCAGGCTTTCTAATATCACGGTTGCAGCCCCGCCACTTGGTATCAATCCGTCCCGCTCCCGGTCAAAAGGTCGTGATGCTTTTTCCGGCGTCGATTCGCGGACAGAAAACGCAGAAAGTGCATCAAAATTTCCCATCGACAAATAATTAATTTCCTGG
>Ga0163162_10000359_pt1 | contig 41296 bp, 32 predicted proteins | sample S55metaG_FD_115310 | JGI IMG/M metagenome (GOLD analysis project Ga0163162, IMG submission 115310) | Switchgrass rhizosphere microbial communities from Kellogg Biological Station, Michigan, USA - S5-5 metaG | ecosystem: Host-associated > Plants > Roots > Rhizosphere > Soil | place: USA... | reverse complement strand
TTTCAGGTTCTATCGACCCGGCAGAAGAAAAACCGGAAAAATGGCGACCGATACTTTACAAAACGCCTTTAAATTATTTTGTTCCGGGGGCGATGCGTCCTTCAAACGAAGAACTCTGGTACCTCAAAACTGATCTTGTTGACCTTAAAAAAGATTTTCCCAAAATAACATGCCCGGTATATTTTATTCATGGAGAGGCAGACACATGGGTGCCGCCCGGTAACGTCGCCTATGGTAAAAAAATGCTTGTAAACGCGAGCCATATCGAGGAGCTAATGTTGCCAGGTGCAAATCATTTTATTCCCTGGACGAGATTTGACCAGATAAAAAGCGTTTTGTTAAAATTAGATGCAAAGTGATAGTTGGCTTAAGCGGGTGAGCTTTCACATTCCCTCTCACTTCCACACTCCGATTTTTTTTCGTAAATTGCCTTTCCTAAATTTTACAAATATGGCAATCTTTAAATCCGGTAATCCTACCCTCAACGAAAAGGTATTTCAAAGTACAATCGTTCTTCCAGGCACTGATGTCATGACCGAAAGAGGAACACTTAATAAATTTTTCTTCCTCTTTTTAATGGTGATGGCGTCCGCTGCATTTACATGGAAAGCTTATTTTGATGGCAAGGACGTTTATCCATGGATGATTGGAAGCGCAATCCTGGGATTCATCGTAGCAATGGTGATATCATTTAAAAAGGAATGGGCACCTTACCTGGCTCCGGCCTATGGCCTTTTAGAAGGAGTTTTTCTCGGTGGCATTTCGGCTGTGTTCAACAATGCGTTTGAAAAAGTTGCTCCGAATATTGTTACGCAAGCTGTACTGTTAACTTTTGGTGCAGTGATTGCAATGTTTCTTCTTTTTCGTTTTGGAGTTATCAAGGCAACGGAGAAATTTAAATCGGTAGTAATAATCGCAACCGCAGGCATTGCAATTTTTTATTTACTGTCAATCATTTTAAGTCTATTTCATATCAATATTGGATTTATCAATGAAGGAACTCCAATGGGGATTGCCTTCTCGCTGATTGTTATTGTTGTGGCAGCGCTAAACTTGATTCTCGACTTTGATATGATTGAACAAGGTGCTGCTAAAGGTGCTCCAAAATACATGGAGTGGTATGCAGCGTTTGGTTTGATGGTTACAATAGTTTGGTTGTATCTTGAAATTTTACGCTTATTGGCAAAATTGTCGAGCAGACGATAAAGCAAAAAGAATTGAAAAAGAGAAAGGGTTGAAATGTTTCAACCCCTTTTTTATTTGCAGATAATTTCCTTTAGAATCCGTCGCCATCTAACAAATTACCCAACCCTCCCAATATACTTCCTTCTTCTCTTCGGCGTCCAAACTGGGGGCTATATTGAATGATACGGCTCGCCAGCCTGCTAATTGGCAATGATTGCAACCAGACTTTCCCGGGACCCCTCATCAAAGCAAAGAACAATCCTTCTCCCCCGAACATCCAGTTCTTAATACCACGAATAAATTCGATATCAAAATCTATTGTAGGAGTGAATGCAACAACACAACCTGTGTCTACCTTAAGAATTTCTCCGGGCTGCAATTCCTTTTCCATAACATACCCACCTGCATGCACAAATGCAAATCCATCACCATCCAATTTCTCCATAATAAAACCTTCACCACCGAAGATTCCCGTTCCCAATTTTTTTTGAAAAGCGATCCCAATGCTTACTCCTTTGGCCGCACACAAGAATGCATCTTTTTGCGCGATGATTGTTCCACCAAGTTGCTGTAAATCCAGAGGAATGATTTTACCGGTATATGGCGCAGCAAAACTTACTCTTTTTTTCCCCTGGCCAATATTGGTAAAGGCGGTCATGAATAAGTTTTCTCCCACCAATACGCGTTTGCCAGCGCTAAACAGTTTATCCAACAGTCCACCTTGTTGCTGCTGTTGTGATCCATCTCCAAAAATGGTTTGCATTTGTATTCCGTCATCCATCATCATAAATCCTCCCGGTTCTCCAATTACAGTTTCACCAGGGTCTAACTCGACTTCTACAAATTGCAATTCTTCACCAAAAATTTTATAATCGATTTCGTGATTATTTCTCATGATAAAAAAATTTTAGAGTAAAAGTAAGCAAATGTGGGAATGTGAGAATGTGAGAATGTGAAAATGTGAGAATGTGGAAATGAGTCGCAAGCCGTCATTTGGAAAGGAGTCCGCCGAGGCGGACGAAGTGAGAAATCTAATCGAATCGCTAGAGACTGAATTGCTACAATTTTAACGCTGCTAAAATATTAGTTCCAATAAATAGCTCGGAATTTCTCGCTTCGTCCGCCTCGGCGGACTCCGTTCCAAATGACGGCTTGCGACTCATTTCCACATTCTCACATTTTCACATTCCCACATTTCCACATTCTCACATTCTCACATTCTCAAATTTCCACATTCTCAAATTTCCCCGTTTGTCTTCTTTTGTTCGTCTTATCAGTGCTAAATCCAAGATAATTTGGCAACATTGGTTTTCCCTTGATAATTCTCTTGTGAATCCACATTGGTAGCAGCAATAAGAAAAAGAACGGACCGGTGAAACCTAATAATGCAACCCATTTCGTACCATAAAATTTTCGCATCGGCCTACGCAACCTTTCAGAAATGAGATACATTGACGGTACTAACAACAGTGTCATAAAGAATGCAAACATCAACCCGAATATCAGCGTCCAGGACAATGGGCCCCAAAAAACAACACTGTCACCACCCATAAAAACGTTTGGCTTCAAATGTTGGAAGAATGAAACCCAGTTTATGTTTAATCCTACAGCGAGTGGTAATAGTCCGAGCATGGTTGCTAATGCTGTAAGCAATACCGGGATGATACGAATCTTCCCTGCCTGTACAATTGCTTCTTTTGTGCGTACTCCACGCTCACGTAGTTCGTCGGTGAATTCAATAAGCAGGATGGCATTCTTCACAACAATACCTGCAAGTCCAACAATACCGACTGCGACCATGATCAGTGGCATCGTCATCCCCGTTAATGCAAATCCAAAGAACACTCCGATAATACTGAAGAAAATTTCATTCAACACAATAAATGGTTTGCTCAGTGAATTAAACTGCAACACTAAAATTCCAAAAATCATTCCGAGTGCGATAATGAGTGCCGTAAACAAAAAGCTCAGTGACTCCTGCTGATCTTCCTGCTGACCTGTTTGGCGAAGTTCAATATTATCTGGCTTTTCCTTGAAATCATCCATTGCTCTTTTCACATCCAGGTTTACTTTGTTCGGGTCAAATCCATCGATCAAATTCGAGTAAATAGAAATTTCGCGTTTCAAATTCTTTCTCTTAACTCCACCGAGTGTATTATTATAATCGAACTTCACTAAACTGCTTATAGGAACCTGCCTGATACTACCATTTGTGAAGTCCCGATACGTAATTTTCATGTTTTGCAAATCAGAAATACTGTTGCGGAGCACATCGGTATAACGAACTTGTATTTTATACTCATCTTCACCTTCTTTCAACTTACTTGCTTCTCTTCCAAACAACGCGGAACGTAATTCCAATCCAATTTGCCCGGTACTGAGTCCTTCACGCAATGCTCTTTCGCGATCAACGGAAAGAGTGAGTTCCGGCTTTGTTACATCTACATCCAATTTTAATTTTTCAACACCCGGAATATTCTGTGCATCCAGATAGTTTTTTAGTTTAACTGCAGTGCGAACGATATCATCAAACTCATCACCTATTACTTCAACATTAATTGGTGCGCCGGAAGCCGGACCATTTTGCTGGCCTGCAATACTGACTTCCGCACCCGGAATTTCTTTTATAACCTTCCTTAAATCTTCAACATATTTTGAAGTTTTTTGTCCATGTCTTTTTTCATACTCGACAAATGAAATTTGAATTCGGCCAAGGTTCGATTGCGTTCCGCGTTCACCCTGAAAAGGATCTGTTGCTCCAACTGCCACGTTTGATATGACGGACTCGACTACAGGATTATTTTCTCCCAATACCTGGAACACTTTTTTCTCCAGCACCGTCGTAATACTGTCGGTGTATGAGGTCTTTGCTCCTACGGGCAATTTTAGATAGATATACACGATCGGAGGATCACCTGTTGGAAAAAATTCTGTCTTTGTACGACCCGAAAAGATCGAAGCGAACAATAAAACCGCCGACAAAATGAATGCAACAAATACAAGCGCAATTAACCAGCCCGGTCTATTGCGATAGAGTGCCCATCGCAATGCACGTTCATAATGCGACATTAACCATGGAAGTACTCTTTGTTGGAAACTGTGGATCACATCGTGCAAGACAAATCGATTAAAGATGATCAATATTACAAGCAACCACATAAAATTTCCGGTGCCATGAAAATTCAGTAGATGCAGAAGACCACCGAAGATCACAAAAAACCAAAACCAAGATTTCTTAAACAAATCCTTCTTCGGTTCCTTCGCCGGATAATATTCCGGTTTCATAAATGAAGTGGCGAAGACGGGGTTGATTAAGAACGCAACGATCAATGATGCTGTCAATGTCAAAATCAAAACTGTCGGGAGATAGATCATAAACTTGCCGATGATCCCAGGCCAAAATAATAATGGAAAGAATGGCGCTAACGTTGTCACGGTTCCGGAAAGTACCGGCACAAATACTTCTCCCGCAGCCATCTTTGCGGCTCGCTTTATAGGTATCTTCCCATTTCCAAATATGCGGTGAGTATTTTCGATAACCACGATCGCATCATCCACTATAATTCCCAAGCCAAACAACAAGGCGAACAGGACGATAAAGTTGAGTGTGACTTTCGTTCCGACAATTGTATCGGCAATCGGCAAAAACAAAAATGCCACAAACACGCTCAATGGAACACTCAATGCGACAAAGAATGCGTTGCTGACTCCCATAAAGAACATCAATACCAACAGAACCAAAATAAATCCAATGACAATGGTATTGATCAGATCATTAAAACTGGTTTTTGTTTGTACACTCTGATCACCCGTGATGCTTATTTGCAGATCCCTTGGAAAATCCTTACGCATTTCATCCACAATAGCTTTAATCTTGTCCGAGGTGTTAATCAGATTTTCGCCAGAACGTTTTACAATTTGAAGTGTAACTACATTCTTTCCGTTTATGCGCGAATAACTTTCTTTTTCTTTTACACTGTCAATGAGCTGCGCTATATCGTGCAAATAAACAGGCTGGCCATAAATATTCTTAATGACGATCGTCTGCATATCATTCACTGTAATGAATTGTCCCTTCACCTGGATGGTCGGTTGCATATTCCCGATCTTTATATTTCCGGCACTCAGGTCGCGGTTTTCGTTTGCGATAGCATTTGCGATATCGGTGAAGGTGATTCCGGCCGCCTCCATCTTATATTTATCAACGTTGACCTGTATCTCACGCTCAGGTGCACCCGCAATGTCTGCCTTGTTTACTTCCGGTAATTCCTCAAAGCGATCTTGCAATTTTTTTGCGTAATCTTTTAGTTTGAGACCATCATAATTTCCACTCACATTCACGTACATGATGGGGAAATCGGAAAAGCTTACTTCCAGAACATCCGGTTCTTTTGTCAGATCAGTTGGCAGGTCCGGTTTTGCTTTGTCGACTGCATCTTTTACTTTTTGTTTTGCAACGTCGACTTTTACATCGGTTTGAAACTCTACCACGATGCTGCTGTAATCCTGGATCGAGGTACTTTTGATATTACGTATTCTCGCCCCGGTAATTCCTTTCAATTGTTTCTCGATGGGTCTTGTTACAAGATTTTCCATATCCTTTGGAGACGTACCCGCATAAATAGTCGAAACATAGATTTGCGGGATAACAATGTCAGGATATGATTCCTTTGGAAGATTTACGAAAATAGTAAGTCCCCAAAGCGTAATAGCAATTGTTGCAACATATGTAACGGTAGCGCGATCAATCACCCAACTCGTCAGTTTGAATTGTTTGAAAGTGTCTGCTATTCTGCTCTTGATACTCATGATTTATTTTTTAAGCGTAAGCATCTATGCTTACTGTATGTGTCAAATACAGGCTAGACTGTTTTGGATTTTGTGCTGCGATAACCGGAAAATCCTTTCCGAATTGCTCAGGATTGAGTGGTGATCGATTGACCATCATACAAACCCTGGTAGCCCTCGGAAATGAGTTGATCTCCTGCCTGAAGTCCTGTTCTTATTTCTATTTTCTCGCCGTAGACTGAGCCGACCTTCACGTTTCTCTTCTTCGCAACAAGCTTTCCATTTTCCTTGCTTGCGACAAAAACATATTTACCGGATTCATCAGTTTGCAAAGCCGTCATTGGAATTACGATCACATTTGCTGCAGCATAATCCTGGATCTTCACCATTGCCACCTGGTTAGGTTTAAGATCGCTTTCTGCAGGGATTTTTGCTTCGGCTGTGAATGCCCGTGAGTTGCTATTGATCAGCTGGCTGACGAGCGATATTTTCGAGTTGAAACTTTTGTTGATATCCGGAACATCAACAACTACGTTTGTACCTTTTTTTACGCTGCTGAGATAATTCTCCGGAACGTCTACAACTGCCTTGAGCTCGTCTGGATTAACGATAGTGATCGTTCCCTGCGGACTACCAGTAAACATTTCTCCCGCATGAATATTGACTGTTTCTGCTATTCCGGAAGTTTCAGCGTACACGTTAGAATAGTCCCATTGCTCTTTCATCGAAGAAAGCTGACGTTCTACATTATCCACATTATTTTTAGCGGTGATCAACTGAACCTCGGTTCCGATCTTTTGATCCCACAGATTCTTCTGTCGATTGTAGATATCCTTCAGGTAATCGCGCTGCGTTTCGAGCTGCTTAATGTTTTGTTGCATTACCGCATCTTCTAATTTGATAAGCAGTTGACCTTTTTTCACAACATCCCCTTCTTTGACATAGACTGCTTTCACTTGTCCACCTTGTCCACGCGGAGCAACGTAAAACTGGTTCTTTGTCGACACCTTACCCTGCAAGTCGATATAATGCGTGAAATTTTCAGGTGAAAGACTGGTAATACTTACCAACTTTGGTTTCACGCCAAAATTTGAATCGAGTGCTGAGACTTCCAACTCCAGTTTTTCAATATCTGAATTCAGTTTATCTCTTTGTTTTTTTAGATTGGTCAGTTCGGCTTTTTTGCCGGCAACACTCTGGTCTTCATTTTTTGATGAAGAAGCGCCGCACGCAGAAAGAAGAGTTACTCCTGCTATTGCTACTATGCTTACTAATTTATTCATACAATAAGTTTTTAAAGTTGATGGTTAAGGAAGTTTCCCGATTGCTTTTGCAAAATCTATTTTCGCCAGCACCGCGTCATATAAGGCCGTGATAAAACTTGTCTGAGCGGATACCAGGTCCGTCTGTGACGTGGTAATTTCCGTGGTCGATCCTAAACCGGCCTCATATTTTTTCTTGGTCTGATCATATACCTCTTCAGCCAGTTCCATATTCTTTCTTTGCGATTGCAATATCAAAAGCGCAGAATTAAAACTGTTTCTTGCTATTTGTACTTCGTTATCGATAGACAGTTTTAAATTCTCCAATTGGTTTTGCGTCTGTTCTTGTTGCAGCTTTGCTCTTTGGACATTAGACGCACGTGCAAATCCGTCAAAAATCGGAACGGACAGGGATAGTCCGATATTCCAGCTGGAAAACCAATCTCCCTGATTCAGGAAATTAAATTGATTTCTAAATGCCTGTTTCGCAAATGTGCTGTTTAAGTTTAATGTCGGAAGATATGTGTACTTATAACGTTTGATGTTGTATTGATTCAACCTGTCAGTCGCCATCAACAACTGGTATTCTTTCCTGTCAGTATATTGATAATTATTCTCAACCGGAACTCCTTCCCTAATCCTTTCCTCGGTAATTTTTTCCGTGAGCACCAATGAGTCATTATAAGGAACACCTAACAAAAATTTCAAACCGAGGTATCCGTTATCAATATTTGTTTGAGTGGAAAGTTTTTGTGTTTGCAAATTTGAAAGTTGTACAGCGGCCCGGTCTTCATCTAATTTCTCAGAGAATCCGTTTTTATATAATTCTCTTGTGTCATTCAACAATTTTTGCGCCCTGTCAATATTTGCGTCGATGAGTTTCATCTGGGTTTGGCTGATCACCAGTTGAAAGTAGACCTTGTAGATATTTGTTTTGATATTTTCCTGGGTCACTTCAACGCCCCGCTGTGCATATTCGAGAGCTGTTTTACGTGCCTGCAATCCAACAAAAACCTGTCCGTCAAATATGATTTGCGAAAGGGTCACCGATCCGCTTGCGTTCCATTTGGTTCCAAATGCGGCAGAAACAAACCCGTAGTCTGAAGGAGCAACAATTGGGCTTCCACTGCCGTTCTTAACTCCTTCCTGTGTTAGCACCTGGTAAGTGGCCGCCGAAATAAAATTTGGAAAACTTTGAATTGGTACATTCGGGAAGTATGTGGTATTGATACTTCCGTTAATCTGTGGATACGCGGCAGCAGTAATATTGCGATTCGTCTGTACCTGAATTTTGTAATCAAGCATCGCATTTTTTATTTGAACATTATTCTTATTCGCAAGTGCGATTGCGTCTTGTATAGAAATGACGCGGACTTGCTGCGCCTGCACATAAGTACCCAGTAACATGAGGGCCACCAGCGGAATAAATTTCCTGTTACTATACTTTTTGTTCATGAGATATTTGTTTTTTTCGTTCGGTCAAATATTTTTCGATTAGCTTTTTTCCTTTCGTTGTTGATATGCTCTGGAGATATAATATTGCCAGTTCATAACATATGTCAGAAATCTTGTACCGGTTATGAGGAAATACATCCTGGTTAAAACTCATAAATGCAGACTCAATGCGATGCCTCGCAGCAATATCCACGTTGAAATCGGTCCGGTAATTTTCCTCCTGTATCCCACGCTCAAGATTATTTTTTATCATGGTATACATGTACTGATATTTATGATTCCTGAACTTTTTATATGATTTTGGATGATGTTTTTCCAGGTCATACATGATCAATGGATTCATTGATTTCATCATCTTCTCCATTTCATCCAAGGCAAGGAAAACTTCATGCAGTGCGTTTTCTGAATGCTGTTTAAAATGCTCGCATTCTTCTTCGTTTTTACGTATTTCCTGGTTCACTACTGCTTCCACGATTTCATCCTTATCAGTAAAAAACTGGTAAATTGTTTTTTTACTAATGGCCAACTGCGCTGCTATTTCATCCATCGTGATAGAACGAATGCCATAACGCATAAATAAGTCGGTTGCCTTCTCCAGAATTCTTTCTTTTACTTCCATAATTGGGCACAAAACTATGGAAACTTTTTTTGTTACCAAAGTTTCCACCGAAAAAAATGAACTTTTAGAGTTATTTAACATTAGAAACTTATGGTTGAAGCGAGGATTTGTCTATGACCCATGAATGACACGTATACAAATTTTTCTGTGAATACAAATGCGTGATTTGCTTACGATAAGACAGGGCAAAATCACCTGGGATCGACAGGATTTTTCCGTATTGAATAAGCATAGCGAATGATTAATTTTGATATCTAAACTGCTATGCATGAAAATTCAATCGGTTCCGGGTAAACTGTTCAGATATTTTTTGCAGGGACTTATCATCCTCGCGCCGATCACCATCACGATCTGGGCCGTTCTTTCTTTGTTCAGTTGGATCGATAATATTCTTCCCAACCTGATACATAATTTATTTCCTTCTTTTATCGGGCTTGACCAGGATGGAAACCCGAAAAAATTTCCCGGCCTCGGTTTTATCATTGTGATTGTACTCGTGTTGCTGGTGGGATATGTTTCATCATCCTTTGTTGTAAGCAGGCTGGTCGAGCTCTTTGATAACATATTGGAAAAAACTCCGGGAATAAAAATTCTCTACTCGACGGTCAAAGATTTTATTGAAGCGTTCGCCGGTAACAAAAGAAAATTTGATAAGGCTGTATTGGTGAGCATCGGTGCTCCTGACGTGTGGAGAATCGGATTCATTACACAGGAAGAATTAAATGAATTCGGACTGCAGGAATATGTATCAGTCTATATTCCCCAATCATATACGTTCGCTGGTCATCTCTATTTTGTAAAGAAAGATCGCGTTCGATTGATCACCGACATTTCTTCAACGGATGCAATGAAATTTGCGATTTCTGGTGGAGTGACGCAGATTGATGAAAACTGAGATAGAGAACGTGGGAATGTGAGAATGTGGAAATGTGGAAATGTGAAGCAAATGTGATGAATGTGATGAATGTGTAAATGTGTAAATGTGATGATCACAAATCCCGGAGACAAGATTCGTTTGTTTGATAGCTAAGTCTGTACTTGACGTCGCGTAGGGACATATGATGGGTAGAAATTCATTCGTAAGTATCCGTTATTGGCGCCATAGGTTACATTAGTTTTTTTGCGCATTGAAGTGTAATAATTTTCCGCTCTTCCCGGTTAGCCATGCTTCTATATTGAAAATTTCAATTCCAACCTCCCGTTTTTTCACGCACTTATTAGGGTGATTTCACTGTTACGAGTATTTGTTATCTATAATATATTCGTTTCATCAACGGGTATACGCTATCGAATAGAAAAGAATCATAGCACTGATATAGGACTCAAATAGGACGATCATAGGGCGATGACCTAATGTTGGATAGTTGAAACTATAATTCAGTCACGGGATATGCATTTACAAAAGATAAGAATTCACTTAATGGTACATATGTTCGCACTATATATCTTGAGGATGCAACGCACCACATCTCCACGTTCTCACATCCTCACATCTTCACATTTCCACATTTCTACATCTTCACATCTCCACATTCCCACATCTCCACATTTTCACATTCCCACATCTCCACATTTTCTTCGTATGAAAAAACTAATTGCCATTTTATTTATTCTGACTCCCAATGAAAAACTATTCTGCTGGGGATTTTATATGCATGAACAAATCAACTATCACGCAGTTTTTCTTTTGCCTCCGGAAATGCTTGTATTGTTCAAGCCAAATATTGAATTCCTTCGTTCGCATGCCGTCGATCCGGATAAACGTCGGTATATGGTCGCATCGGAAGGAGCCCACCATTTCATCGATATCGACCGGTATGGGAAATATCCGTTTCCGGATTTGCCGAGGAACTGGAAAGATGCAGTCGCCAAATTTTCAGCCGATACACTTCAGAAATACGGCATTGTCCCATGGTGGATACAGATCATGCAGCTGAGACTGACAAAAGCATTTCGTGAAAAAGATCAGGCAAAGATCTTAAAAATCGCAGCCGAAACCGGGCACTACATCGCAGATGCGCACGTTCCATTACACGCGAGTAGTAATCATAATGGACAGTTGACAAATCAGCAAGGCATTCACGGTTTTTGGGAATCGCGGATTCCAGAATTGCTGGCTGAGAAGGACTGGGATTTTTTTATCGGGCAGGCAAACTACATTTCTCATCCTGCTGATTTCATCTGGAAACGAGTGCTTGAAAGCGCCGCAGCTGCGGATACAGTTCTCCGTTATGAAAAAGAAATAAGCCAATTATTTTCCGAGGACAAAAAATTCGCTTTTGAAAATAGAAATGGAACATTGATACGACAATACTCCGCGGCATATACAACAGCATACAATCAAAAACTAAATAATATGGTTGAACGACGCATGCGGCAATCGATTTTTGCTGTTGCCTCGTTTTGGTATACATGCTGGGTTGATGCAGGGCAGCCTGATCTGAAAAATCTTTCCCGCCAAAATTTTAGCGAAGATGATTTAAATCAATTCCGGGCGCTCGATACCACCTGGAAAAATGCGGCCTCAAAAGAGAATGTTTGCAATTAATTGAAGTTGCTGATATTTTTTATAGACACGCCCCACAATTTACTGATTCACAATACTAAAAAATTTATCAATTTATTTACTAATTATTTTAGTATATTCGATCATATCAAAAACGAGATGTGATGGCCTTCGCATAGTGGAATTAAAAGACTAATGAAAATGTGGTTACGCATCACCTTAATATTTTTAAATCGGAAAATTAAAAGCGGTATTCGGTACACCGACGATAAGGAGGAATACCGTGTTCAAATGAGAATTTTGGAAACGGTAAAAAAAAGTTATCGTCTCAACGGAATGCTCAAACACGTTGATATTACCACGCTCACTGAAAGTCATCCCGAAGTGCAACAAATCATTCGAAGCGGAAAAGAATGGCCCAGGCTTAAAATAATTGATTAATTTTTTAAATTTACCTGTATGAATTTGTTTGATTCTGAAACGAGGTTTGAGATCTTTTTTGAAAAACGCACAGTGCCGGTCGAAAAAATGGAAGTCGGAAAAAATGTTTTGTATGTTGCAAGGTTTTATGACCAGGCTCCGCTGGTAGTTACAAGAGCCAGGGACGCGAATGGTGTTGGATTTTGGACGAGCATACCGGAAGGCCGGCAGAAACTTGCAGAAGCAATTGGAGAATTAATTACTAATCATATAAGAGAATCATTATAGCATGTGTTATTACAACACCACGAAAGTTACACACGGGGAATTCTTAAGACTAAAACAAATTGAAAAGTTTGTAACATCAACAATCAATATTCCCATCCAGGAAGGTCCTCTCTATACACCAAACGTTACATTCCCGGTATTGAAAGCGATCAAAGGGCAAGAAGATTTTGAGTTGGTGAATATGGAGTGGGGATTTTTACCAAGCGAAAACAAATGGCCCTTCCTAAAAGACAGGGAACAGATCTACAATTGGCGACGCGGATATAAAGACGAAGCAACCGGGCAATGGATAAATGGATTCACGACATTAAACGCGACCTGCGAAAATCTTTTTGTCAATGAAAGAGGGAAAGAGTCATTGTTTGCTGATGCCGCAATGAACAGAAGAATGTTAGTTCCTTCAACCGGATTTTTTGAATGGAGGCATCTGCCGCAAATTGGAAAGAAAGGACAGCCATTAAAAGCGCTCGCCAAATATCCTTATTACATTTACCTGCCTGAGTTCGCCGAACTTGGAAAACCATTTTATATGGCAGGCATTTGGAATGCCTGGCGCGACTTAAAATCAATTGATGCAGGAGGCACGGGAGAGTATGCCGAGACATTTGCAATCGTGACAGCCCCGGCAAATCATTTGATGCGACAGGTCCACAATGCAAAAAATAGAATGCCTACGATATTAGATGAAGATTTGGCGTTTGAGTGGATGTTCGGCAATTTATCAAAAGAAAGAATTTTAGAGATTGCGTCATCACAATATCCCGCAAGTAAAATGTGGGCACACACAGTAGCGAAAGATTTCAAACTTGCACTCGATCCAGCCGCTCCGTTTACTTACAGCGACGAACTGGTTCCACCGCTGACGAAGGAAGCAGCGTGATCTCTCGCGCGTCTCATGTTCACATTTCCACATCTTCACATTTTCACATTCCTGATTCCCACATTTGGCGTAATTTCGCGTCTCTTTAATCAAAACTCCGGGACGTGATACATAATTTTAATTCAGGGCCAAGCATTTTACCAAAAGAAGTTTTTGAACAGGCAAGCCAGGCAATTATTGATTTCAATCATTCCGGTTTATCAATTCTTGAAATCGGCCACCGTACCGCTTTGTTCCAGGAAGTATTGGATGAAGCAGAGGCGACTGCCCGGGAATTGATGCACCTCGACGCGGAACATAAAATTTTATTCCTGCATGGAGGCGCGACTACCCAATTCTTCCAGGTTCCAATGAATTTGTTGAATGAAAATGAGACCGCTGCATACCTGGATTGTGGAACATGGGGAACAAAAGCAATCAAAGAAGCAAAGGTTTTTGGAAACGTTGACGTGGTTGGCACATCAAAGGACAAGAACTATACTTATATCCCGAAGAATTTTGAAATTCCAGATTCTTCGAAATATTTTCATTTTACTACGAATAATACCATAGAAGGAACACAAACGCATTTTATTCCCGACACCAAAGTTCCGCTCGTTTCTGATATGAGCAGCGACATCCTAAGTCGTGAAATGGATTTTAATCGATTTGATCTGATCTATGCAGGCGCACAAAAAAATATTGGTGCAGCTGGAGTGAATTTGGTTATCGTAAAGGAAAGTGTACTCGGAAAAGTAAATCGCAAATTGCCATCGATGATGGATTATCGCAAGCATATCGAAGCCGGATCGGTATTGAATACACCTCCGGTATTTGCAATTTATGTTTGCATGCTTACACTTCGTTGGTTGAAAAAATTTGGCGGCATCGCTGCGATCGAAAAAATTAATAAACAGAAAGCGGATTTATTATATAGTACGATTGACTCGCTTCCACTATTCAGACCGACAGTCGCGAAAGAAGATCGCAGTCAGATGAATGTTGTTTTTGTAATTGACAATCCTGAGATCGAAAAAGAATTTCAGGTAGTATGTAAAGAAAATGGTATGGTTGGCGTGAAAGGTCATCGAAGTGTTGGTGGCTTTCGCGTTTCACTATACAATGCACTACCATTGGAAAGCGTAAAAGTATTATGTGATTTGATGAAATCTTTTTCGGCTTCGCACTAAACCGGAAGAAATTAATTTAGTTATGGCAACAATCAGACCTTTTACCGCACTCAGGCCAAAAAAAGATCTTGCAAAAGAAATTGCTTCGCCACCTTATGATGTGTTGAACTCGGATGAAGCAAGAAAAGCGGCCTCAGGCAAACCGAATTCATTTTTGCATATCACCAAGTCGGAAATTGATCTCCCTGAAAATATCGATACACATAGTCAGCAGGTTTACGATAAGGCAAATGAAAATCTTAAATCGTTTGAACAAAAAGGAATTCTGTTCAGGGACAAAACCGCCTGTTATTATATTTACCAGTTGGTGATGGATGGGAAAAGTCAAACGGGGTTGGTTTGTGTTAGCTCAGTTGATGATTATGAGAAAGACATCATCAAGAAACATGAATTAACGAGACCCGACAAAGAACTCGATCGAATCAATCACATGAAAACGATCGGCGCACAAACAGGAAATGTGTTTCTCGCCTATAAGGCAAATGAAAGTTTGAATAAGATTATCGAGGACTGGAAGAGCAACCATCAGCCCGAATATGCTTTTACTGCTGATGATGGAATCGGACATACTGTTTGGGTTGTCAGCGATGAGCAGGTAAATAATTCTATAACAAAATTGTTCGCTGAAAAAATTCCGTTTACCTATATCGCCGATGGTCATCACCGCGCTGCATCAGCTGCAAAAGTGAGGGCTGCATTAGGCGATAAATCAACCGATGCGGCAAATTATTTTCTCACAACATTATTTCCTTCTGATCAGCTTCATATACTCGCATACAATCGCGTCGTAAAAGATTTGAATGGAATGTCCGAGGAGGAGTTCCTAAAAAAACTTGAGCACAACTTTTTGGTTGGTAAGCTCGATAAACCCTTTGCGCCCTCAGGACTTCACGAATTTGGCATGTATATTAATGGAAGCTGGTATGAATTGGTTGCAAAAAAGAATTCCTATACGGAAGACCCGATTGGCGTTCTTGATGTAACCATTCTACAGGAAAATATACTCGACAAGATTCTCGCAATTAAAGATGTCAGAACGGACAAGCGAATTGACTTTGTCGGGGGCATTAGAGGTTTGAGCGAACTTGAAAAAAGAGTGAATAGCGGAGAAATGAAAGTTGCATTCAGCCTGCACCCGGTAAGCATTCAGCAATTGTTTGACATTGCCGACAGCGGGCAAATCATGCCACCAAAAAGCACGTGGTTTGAACCGAAATTGAGAGACGGATTGCTCACTCATTTGATTCGTTAATCTTTGTTAAATCGCTCTTGTTCAATACAATTAATCGATCACAAATCCGTTCCAATATTAGCTATAGCATATCTTTAATCAATGAAAAAACGGATTTTTCTCAGCGGATTTCTTGTTGCCATATACCTGTTATCTTTTTCGCAGGACGCAAACACGCTGCACGAGACTGCAAAAACCTACATGCGGCAAGGTGATTTTAGTAATGCAATCGTGGTTTTAGACTATGCTTCGAAAAAAGATCCGCGCAACCTGGAAATTCAAAAAGATCTCGCATTCGCTTATTATCTCCAAAGAAATTACAGCAAAGCCCTGGAAGTGTCAAAGCCCTTGCTCGAGCGCAAAGATGCCGACGAACAATGTTACCAGATAACCGGAATGGTATACAAGGCGATGGAAGAAAGGAAAGAATGTGAGAAGATGTACAAACAAGGTTTCAAGAAATTTCCAAACAGCGGCGTGTTGTACAATGAGTATGGTGAAATGCTTTGGACAAAGCAGGATTATGAGGCGATCAAATGGTGGGAGAAGGGGATCGAAGTGGATCCAAATTATTCATCTAATTACTACAACGCCTGTAAATATTATTACTTCACGACTGACCGTGTCTGGAGTCTTATTTACGGAGAGATTTTTGTAAATCTTGAAAGCTACAGCAAACGGACGCCGGAGATAAAAAACATTTTGCTCGAAGGATATAAAAAATTATTTACTGATCTAAAAATTCAGAAAGATCAGAAATCAAAAGTTATTCAGTTTGTCCCGACTTATCTTACAGCCATGAATGACCAGGCTGCGACCGTTGCGCCTGGCATAACGGCCGAGTCGCTAACTATTTTGCGAAGCAAATTCGTATTAGAATGGTTCGACAAATACGCGGGCAAATTTCCTTTCCGTCTTTTCGATTATCATCGCCAGTTGATGAAAGAAGGATTGTTCGATGCCTATAATCAATGGATATTTGGTGCGGCACAGAATCTTACCGATTTTCAAAACTGGACGAATGCACATGCTGACGAATATAACCGGTTCATCAATTTTCAAAAGAACCGTGTGTTTAAAATGCCGACGGGGCAGTACTATCACCCGGTGGCGAAGTAGAGTTTGTCCGAATGGATCAAACATCCGGCTCAATAGGAAGACATATTTGCAGCTTCTTCATTTTTTACATAATTTAAATCCTGTAATTCTCACGAACTTTTCCAAGAAAAGTTAGCTAAAAGGAACATCATGACTGCACCCACCCGATTGTTTGACTGTATCGAATATCAATTGGCGAAATTTCCAAAAGAGGATATGATCACGGCTAAGGAAAGCGGAGTTTGGAAAAAGTATAGCACAAATCATATCCAGGAAAAAGTAAATCAATTGACGGCCGGGCTGCTGGCGCTCGGTGTTTCCGGACGCGACATGAGTATTGAAGGAAGAGATAAGATCGCTATCATTTCAAATAATCGCCCGGAGTGGTTGATAACTGATATGGCGGTTCAACAGTCAGGAGCCATTCTTGTTCCGATTTATCCTACAACAAATCCCAATGAAATTGAATTCATCTTCAACGATGCTGCCGTAAAATATGTTTTCGTAAGCAATGATGAATTATTTCATAAAGTAAAAAGCATTCAGCAAAACATTCCGAGTCTCAAAAATATTTATACGTTCAACGAGATTGATGGCGCTGACCATTGGTCGAAAGTTTTGGCCCTTGCTCCGCAAACATCCGCAGAAGAAGCTGCTCGTATAAAAAGTATGATCAAGAAAGAAGACCTGGCGACGATCATTTATACTTCCGGTACCACGGGGGTTCCAAAAGGTGTGATGTTGAGTCATCATAATATCATGAGTAATGTCTTCAATTCTATGGTGAGTTTTCCGTTTGAAGAAGCTCCTCAATATAAGGCCCTGAGCTTTTTGCCGCTGAATCATATTTTCGAAAAATTGATCAGCTATATTTATATGTACAGCGGAATCAGTATTTATTATGCCGAAAGTTTTGAAACCATTGGAGAAAACCTGCGTGAATTAAAACCTGAAATCTTTACAACCGTCCCACGAATTTTGGAAAAAGTATTCGAACGGATTATGTCGACGGGCGCTAAACTTACGGGTGTCAAAAAAAGACTATTTTTTTGGGCAGTTGACCTGGGGAAAAAATATGATAACCGGAAGAGCATGGGATTTCTTTACAACATGCAATTGGCGATTGCCAACAAACTTATTTTTAATAAGTGGCGCGAAGCACTGGGAAATAATATTAAATATATTGTTTGTGGCGGTGCTGCTTGCCAGGAACGACTGCTCCGCATTTTTAATGCAGCAAAAATTCCTTTATATGAAGGATATGGTCCAACAGAAAACTCTCCCGTGATTTCTGTGAATTGCAGGAGACCCGGAGGAACGAAATTCGGAACAGTAGGTCTGGTGCTACAAGGCCAGGAGGTTAGACTTGAGGAGGACGGCGAAATTTGTGTGAAGGGCCCGTCTGTCATGGTTGGTTACTATAAGCGGCCGGATTTAACTGCAGAGACTGTTATCGACGGTTGGTTGCATACGGGGGATATTGGAATTTTTGAAGATGGAATTTTCTTAAAAATTACTGATCGAAAAAAAGAATTATTCAAAACAAGCGGCGGAAAATATGTTGCTCCCGCTGCGATTGAAAATAAATTGCGCGAATCAAGATTTATTGAGCAGATCATTGTGCTTGGAGCGGAAAAAAAATTTGTAGGTGCGTTGATCGTCCCCGCATTTACTCCTTTGAAGGATTGGTGCAGTCAAAACAATGTGCCTTTCACGAGCAACGAAGAAGTTATTCGTCAACCTAAAGTGCTGCACTTCTATAAAGAATTGGTTGAACATTACAATCAACAATTTAACCACGTTGAACAAATCAAAAGATTTGAATTGCTACCACGCGAATGGAGCGTTGAAACCGGCGAGATGACGCCAAAGCTTAGCCTGAAACGCAAGGTGATCATGGAGAAATTCAAAGATTCAATCGAAAGAATTTATTCAGATAGTTCCAAAAATGACTGAATGAATTTTCTACCTGACAGATCACGTAATTAAATACCAGCAAATTTCATTGCCGCATGAAAAAAAAACTCCTGTCTCCCTTTCTTTTCCTTTTTTCTTTTTTTGCAAATGCGGGTTCAGTTACTCCGGTGTATTCCCCGGATAAAACGATTCGCACGGATGTCAATATTTCAAATGAAATTGCTTACACAGTTTTTGTTGATGGAAAACAGGTTGCCCAGGGAAATATCGATCTTGAATTAAGTGGTGGCAAAAAATTATCTTCTAACTTAACCATTGCAAATACAGATCAGAAAACTATCAATCAAACAATAATCTCGCAGGTCCCGGACATAAGAAAAAATATTCCCGACAATTACACGCAGTTAGTCCTCAACTTCAAAAATTCCTTCTCAATTATTTTCAGGGTGTATAATGATGGCGTCGCATATCGAATTGCCACTTCTTTTAAAGATTCGCTCAACATAATAAATGAAACCGCCGTTTTTAAATTCAATAATGGGAGTCGGATCATTGCGCCGATCATGCAAAAAAGAGAAGACCAGGATAAATACCATACCAGCTTTGAAGAAAATTATCAAAATAGAATGCTGGACAGCTTGCAGGAAAAGGACATGATGTTTTCTCCCGTATTGATTGATGAAGGCAATATAAAAATCGCTGTTACGGAATCGGATATTGACAGTTACCCGGGAATGTTTTTAAAAGGAACCGGGCAGTTTTCGCTGCAAAGTGATTTCGCACCGCTTCCTCTTAGTGAAAGAATTGCTGAGGGTGATTATCCTGCAAGAATAGTAACAAAGCGCGCGGATTATATGGCAAGGATTCCGGGAAAAAGAAACTTGCCATGGCGAGTTTTGATGATTGCAAGGGAAGACAAACAGCTTCCTGCAAACGATATCGTTTATCGATTGGCAGCTCCATCAAAGATTGCGGACGCATCCTGGATTCATCCTGGAAAATGTACAGACGAATGGATCATTGATGTCAATCTCTTTAACGTTAGTTTCAAAACCGGTGTTAATACAGCTTCTTATAAATATTATATTGATTTTGCGAAGAGATTTGGTTTTGACAGGATCATGATGGATGCAGGTTGGAGTGATGCAAAAGATCTTTTCAAAATCAACCCAAACATCAATATGGATTCCATCACTTCTTATGCAAAAGAAAAAGGAATCAAGATCAGTATGTGGACGCTTTCCATGACGCTCGACAAACAACTTGAGCCTGCATTGGATCAATTCAATAAATGGGGAGTAGACTTTATCATGACTGATTTCATTGACCGCGACGATCAACCGACAGTAGATTTTTACAAACGAATTACCGAAGCATGTGCGAGGCACAAGTTAATGATCATGTTTCATGGAGCATATCCGCCAAAAGGATTTAACAGGACTTATCCCAACAACATCACGCGCGAAGGAGTGCTCGGCTCCGAATATAATGCATGGAGCGACCGGCCCACTCCTGAACACGATTTGATTTTACCATTTACCAGGATGCTTGCCGGTCCATTTGACTATGAACCCGGCATTTTGGATAATGCAACGAAAGTTCAATTCAAACCAATCTGGGGAAAAGTGATGAGCCAGGGAACGCGTTGTCATCAACTTTCTATGTTTATTGTCTATGATAATCCGTTACAAATTTTCTCTGGCAATCCTTCACAGGGATTGATGGAACCTGCGTTCATGGAATTTCTTGGAAGTTTTCCGACAACCTGGGATACCACAATGATCATCGACGCAATAGTTTCCGATTATCTTATTACCGCGAGAAAAAAAGGCGACGATTGGTTCGTTGGAGGAATGACCGACTGGACAGCCAGGTCATTTGATATCCCGTTAAATTTTCTGCCTTCCGGAAACTATGAAGCAGCCATTTGCAAAGACGGGCTGAACGCCGAACGATATCCTTCCGATTATACAATTACAACCTCGCAAGTAAAAGGGGGCGACAAAATTCATGTTGATATGGCGCCCGGCGGAGGTTTTGTGATGAGATTAAGAAAAAAATAAAATCGTTTTTCATAATCCAATGGAAGTATTGTCAATTTATTTCATCATTTTCTTAACCAGGTCTCCTATTATTCTCAAACCTCTCTCAATATCCGCATTCCATGGCTTCGCATAGCTTATGCGAATGCAGTTTTTAAATTGTCCCTGTGAAGAAAAAATCTGTCCGGGCGCAATCGATATATGATGTTTCACTGCTTCATGGAAAAGTTTATAACTGTTAATTTTTTTATTTACTTCTATCCAAAGAACGAATCCTCCTTGTGGCCGCGACACTTTCGTATCAGCAGGAAAATATTGAACGATGCCCTGGATATAACGGAGGCATTGCGTATGCAGTGCCTTTCGCAATTTTTTCAAATGATATTCATATCTGCCAATGCTCAAAAAATGCGCAACAGCAATTTGGGTGATCGAAACGCTTGTTACATTATACACCAGCTTTTGCAGCATGACTTTCTCAGTAAATCTCCCGGGGATCGTCCATCCAATGCGATATCCGGGTGCAAGTGATTTCGACAATGAGCCGCATAACAATACCCAGCCTTCGCTATCAAATGTTTTGCATGTTTTCGGACGATGCCGCCCAAAATACAACTCGCTGTAAATATCATCTTCTATAAGCGGCACTTTATGTTTCGTGATTAAGTCAACTAGCAATTTCTTTTTTTCATCAGGGATGCAACTACCCAAAGGATTATTAAAATTCGGAACGAATACACAAGCGCTTACGCGAAATTTTTTGATTGCTTTTTCCAACTCAGCAATGTCAATTCCTGTTTCAGGATCTGTTGGAATTTCGAGCACTTTTAATCCGAGACTTTCTATTGCCTGGAAAATCCCAAAATATGTCGGGCTTTCTATGGCTACTGTATCTCCCGGTTTTGTTACCGCACGAAGACAAATGTTAAGAGCTTCGAGGCATCCGCCTGTTACCACGATATCATCAGCCGAAAATTTTCCTCCCCAATTGAAAGCGAGTTTTGCCAATTGCTTTCGCAGTTCTTTGTTTCCCTGTACATGTTCGTAATTAATTCCATGATCTTTTGATGTGCGAATTGCATGGACGATTGCCTTATTAAGTTTTGCTGCAGGAAGCAATTCAATTGGTGGAACTGCGACAGAAAAATTCAGTAAATCATCAGTCGACATATTTCGATACACTGCAGAAATCATTTCTTGTATGCTGACTTCATTTGCCACGGGTTCCGGATCAGATTTTTCAGGTAGTCGCGGAAACCTTCTAAAATTAAATCGCACATAATAACCCGATTTCGGGCGCGCCTCTATCAAACCTTTTCCTTCTAAATGGTAATATGCCTGGAAAGCGGTTCCCATACTAATTCCATATTCATCACTCAGCACCCTAACTGACGGCAACTTGTCGCCGATCTTCAATACTTCTTCCCCAATCATCTTTTCTATTCCTTCAGCGACCTGCAGGTAAAGATGATCCTCTGAACTTTTTTTCAATATCAGGTTATTCTTGAGCATGAGGTTTTTTTTACTGAATCAAATTTATCACTAAAAAATCTGATCTAGTCAAAAATTACAAAATCTGCATCTGTTTTTAATAAAACATTTTGAAGAATTTTATAAAAGATTAGCAAGAACCGGGTCGTTCGATTTAAGTAGCTGAATGAATTTTGAGAAAAATTAAATCCATGAAAAGAAACGACATAAAAATACTGGACTATCGTCCGGAACACCAACCACATTTTGAACGGCTGAATCGTCAATGGATCGAAAAATATTTTTGGCTTGAGCCAATCGACAAATTTGTGTTGATGGAACCGGAAAAAGCGATACTTCAAAAGGGGGGAAGGGTACTAATGGCCGCCCTGGGAGAAGAAATCGTTGGAACGGCAGCGTTAAAAAAAGTCGACGATAACACGTATGAATTAACGAAGATGGCTGTAGAAGAAAAACTTCAAGGGAAAGGTTTAGGAAAAGCGTTGATAAAGGCTGCAATCGAAAAATCAAGATTACTTGGTGCGCAACGGTTAATATTATATTCTCAAACATCATTAAAACCTGCGATCCACCTGTATGAAAAAACCGGATTTCGCGAAGTTGAGTTGGAAAAAGGTGTGTACTCGCGCAGCGATATCAAGATGGAATTGAAACTTGACCAGATAAAGATCATCAGGGCATATCCATCTGATGCAAACACCATTTCGATGATTGGCAGGAAGTCTTTCCATGATGCATTTATGCCTACATTCAACCGCTATGAGGATTTGGCGGAATATCTCGATTACACCTATGAAGTTGAAAAAATTGCCGCAAGTATTAAAAAATCAAATAATGTCTTTTTTATAGCGTTATATAACAACCAGCCGGTCGGATTCGCGAAGGTGAAAAAGCAATCGCCCAACAAGCAAATCTCTGACACAAGGCAAATGGAATTACAAAAAATATACGTGCTAAAGGAATATCATGGCTCTGGTGTTGCACAATCATTGATGCACGCCGTGATACAATTGGCCAAAGTAGTTCGTCCGGATTCGATTTGGCTGGACGTTTACGTCGGCAACACGCGCGGCATTCACTTTTACGAAAAAACCGGTTTTGAAAAGTTTGGCAAGCATTCTTTTAAAATCGGGACGCAGCTTTTTCATTACGATTTGATGATGATGCCGATGCCTGAATCTTCGCAAAATCACAAATCGTCTCAAATAATTAGTTATGGAAATGACTGACACAATTAGGATTCAAAAAACAACACACTCGGATCTTCCACTAGTTGATTGGAATAATCTTGAATTTGGCAAATATAATTCGGATCATATGTTGGTTTGCGACTTTGTACGTGGGCATTGGCAATCTGCGCGCATTGTTCCGTTTTCAAATCTTTCTTTGAGCCCGACAACACTTGCATTACATTATGGCCAAACGATATTTGAGGGGATGAAGGCATTCAAAATGATCGATGGACGAATCAGCATCTTCCGAATCGAAAAGCATTATGAAAGATTTGTCCGATCCGCTGATCGCATGTGCATGGGCGTTATACCAAAGGATATCTTTGCAGAAGGGCTTCGAAAACTGGTTGAGTTAGATGCGGCATGGGTTCCATCGCAAGGCGGATCAGCGTTGTACATCAGGCCATTCATGATCGCGACAGAAGCAAGATTGGGTGTGAAAGTTTCGGAAGATTATAAATTTATTATCGTGAGTGGCCCGGTCGGTCCGCTTTATCAAAAGCCCATATCCGTAAAAGTTGAAACGGAATTTGTTCGCGCATCGAAAGGAGGCACCGGGTATGCAAAATGTGGTGGTAATTATGGAGCCGCTTTCTATCCAACAAAAAAAGCAAAGGAACAAGGTTTTGACCAGGTACTTTGGACCGACGCCAAAGAAAATAAATACATCGAAGAATCGGGAACGATGAATGCGATGTTCGTGATCAACAATAAACTGGTAACACCGCCTCTGTCAGATTCCATTTTAGAAGGAATCACACGAGATTCCTTTCTCATATTAGCAAAGGAAGAAGGAATAACTGTCGAAGAAAGACCAGTAAGCATCGATGAGTTGAAAGAAGCTTTTCAGAAAAAAACAATCACCGAAGCGTTTGGCGTGGGCACGGCTGCAGTTTCGAGTCCAATAAAAACGATCGGCATTCAAAATGTTCGTTATGAATTGCCACAAATCAAAAACGGACTTTCGGATTTACTCAAATCGAAATTGGATGCGATTCGCACGGGAAAAATGCCCGATACGAATCATTGGAACAATATCGTATAAATTATTTTATTCTACTCCTTTCGAATCATTTCAAATCAACACTTGACATCCATTTAACATGTCAACGCGCTTTATTTTGTAACTTCCCTAATTACAAAATAGACACGGATGAACCCCGAGCGCGAAAGACTTAATAATCCAGGTTGGAAAAAATGGGGAACTTATTTAACGGAAAGACAGTGGGGCACTGTTCGGGAAGACTACAGTAAAGATGGTTCTGCCTGGGAATTTACCACTCACGACATGGCACGTAGCAAAGCGTGGCGATGGGGAGAAGAAGGTATTGGCGGAATTTCTGACGAAAAACAATTGGTATGTTTTGCTGTGAGTTTGTGGAATAAAAAAGATCCGATACTTAAAGAAAGACTATTTGGATTGACTGGTCACGAAGGCAATCACGGAGAAGACGTAAAGGAACTATATTATTACCTTGATGCACTGCCGACACATTCTTACGCAAAGATGCTTTACAAATACCCGCAGGATGAATTTCCATACAACCGGTTAGTTTCAGAAAATGGGCGAAGAACAAAAGTAGATCCTGAATTTGAAATTCACGATACCGGTATTTTTGATCAGAGCAAATATTTTGATGTTTTTATTGAATATGCAAAAGCGGATGTCGAAGATATTCTTATCAAAATCACAGTGCACAATCGTGGAATTGAACCGGCTTCGCTAAATGTGTTACCTACAGTTTGGTTTCGAAATACCTGGGCCTGGGGTTATGACGGTTATACTCCGGAAATGTTTGCGATTGACGATAAGATAATCGAGATCAATCATGAATTGCTTGGACAATATTGTCTTTATTGTGAAAATGCAAATTCACTTTTGTTTTGTGACAATGAGACAAACGTTCCAAGATTGTATCATGCTGATTGCGATAAAAAATATTTTAAGGATGGGATCAACGATCATATTGTTCATCAGGCGCAGACAATCGATCCAGATAGAGGGGGCACTAAGGCATCCGCAAATTATGATATCACCATCCAGGGAGGAAAATCTGCAACGATAAGACTTCGATTAAGTAAAAAGAGGATGGATGATGGATTCACAGATTTCGACACAATATTTACTAAGCGGATCCTGGAAGCTGATATTTTTTATAACGATCTCCAAAAAACCATTCAATCCAACGACGAAAAAATGATACAACGCCAGGCGTTTGCCGGCATGATTTGGTGCAAACAATTTTATCATTACAATGTCGACAAATGGTTGAAAGGTGATCCTGCCGAACCGCCGCCACCAGCGGAGCGATTGAATGGAAGAAATAAAGAGTGGAGGCATTTGAATAATGCTGATATTGTTTCGATGCCTGACAAGTGGGAGTATCCCTGGTATGCAGCCTGGGATCTTGCTTTTCATTGTGTGACTTTTGCATTGATTGATCCCGCGTTTGCAAAGCAGCAGCTTTTAATACTCACTCACGATTGGTACATGCATCCCAACGGACAACTGCCGGCATACGAGTGGTCATTTTCGGATGTGAACCCTCCTGTTCATGCATGGGCTGCCTGGCGAGTATATGAAATTGAAAAGAAAAGTAATAACGGAATTGGCGATGTGCGATTTCTCGAAACAGTTTTTCATAAGTTAATTATGAATTTCACGTGGTGGGTTAACCGAAAAGATGAGGAAGGTAATAATATTTTTGAGGGCGGTTTTTTGGGGATGGATAACATTGGCGTATTCAATCGAAATGATGCACTGCCGAATGGAAGTTATATTGAGCAATCTGATGGTACGAGTTGGATGGCGATGTACTCATTGAACCTGATGCGCATTTCGCTGGAGATCGCAAAAACAAATATTGCGCATGAAGATTTAGCGACAAAATTCTTTGAACACTTTTTATATATCGCAGGGGCGATCGAAAGCATGGGACAAAACAACGAGGGATTGTGGGACGAGGAAGATCAGTTTTTCTATGATGCATTACGATTATCTGACGGATCCAAAATGAAATTAAAAATCCGTTCTATGGTGGGCATCGTTCCTTTGTTTGCTGTTGAAGTGTTGGATGATGAAATACTTCAATCACAAACAGAATTTTCAACTCGGCTCCGATGGTTTTTAGAGAACCGGCCTGATCTTGCAAAATTGGTTTCACGTTGGCATGAAAAAAGTTCCGACGAAAAACACTTACTGTCCCTGCTGCGCGGTCATCGTATGAAACGAATTTTATACCGGGTATTGGACGAAACAGAATTTTTAGGTGCATATGGCATAAGGGCCCTATCAAAATATCATGAAGAACATCCCTATCAATTAAACATAAATGGAAATGTGCTGACTGTTCAATACAGTCCCGGGGAATCGACAACAGGTTTATTCGGAGGCAATTCAAACTGGCGTGGTCCAATTTGGATGCCGGCGAATTATTTAATCATCGAATCGCTTCAACGATTTCATTTTTATTATGGAGATGATTTCAAAGTTGAATATCCCACGAACTCTGGAAAATATTATTCACTGAATGATATTAGTACGGAACTATCAAAAAGATTGATCAGTATTTTCCTGCGGGATAAGGATGGACGACGGCCCGTGTTTGGGGATAACAACCAGTTTCAATACGATCCGAATTTTAACAACTACATTCCTTTTTTTGAATATTTCCATGGCGATAATGGAAAAGGCCTTGGGGCATCGCATCAAACTGGATGGACAGGGTTGGTTGCGAAATTGATTCTGCCCCGGATGAGTTAGGAATTTGAGATTGAAACCTATGTGCCTATGCTCCTATGTGGTAAATTTTTTTTCACCACATAGGAGCATAGGCACATAGATATCCACAAATCCGCGATTACAATATTAATGAGGTGTTATCATTTTAAGAATCTTCCCATTTCCTTGCACTTTTCAATAATTAATTTGTACCTTTTATAACGGTGTTCGATTATCAGATTTCAGAATCAATCGGATATCTTTCCTTACCGATGAAATAACTCCCGAATCTCTTGCCGTCCATTGAAAACAATTATTTAATATCTAAAATGGAGGCCGTCATGAAATCACATCAATCTCCTTTCGTAAACCGGCGCAAGAAGACTATTGAATTCCACATTGAAAATAGTTGCGCCTCCCGAATCGCCTTAGCAGGAACTTTTAACCACTGGGCCCAGGATCAACTCGAAATGAAACCGCAAAAAAATGGTGTCTGGAAAATTGAAATTCCAATGTTGCCCGAAGGCAAGTACCACTACAAATTTTTTATCGATGACCGAATGTGGACTGAAGACATCGAAAACCAATTACGCGAACCAGATGGAGTGACAGGATGGAACAGCGTCTTGACGATCTGATCTGCATTCACAATTCTCAACTTGGATGTTTCAATGTGAGGATTTGGTTTCACACAAAGACACAAAGGAAACAAAGACTTACTGCTTAATTTCTTTGCGCCTTTGCGCCTTTACGAGAGAATATTTCTCGCAAAGGCGAAAAGAAGAAAGCAAATTTTTATACCCTGTATATAAATCTTTCTCTTATCGGCCTTCGTGTAGGAGTTTTGTTTCACGCAAGACATAAAGGAAACAAAGACTTACTGCTTAATTTCTTTGCGCCTTTGCGCCTTTGAGAGAGAATATTTCTCGCAAAGGCGCAAAGAAGAAAGCAAATTTTTATACCCTGTATATAAATCTTTTTCTTATCGCCCTTCGTGTAGGAGTTTTGTTTCACGCAAGTCACAAAAGAAACAAAGACTTACTGCTTAATTTCTTTGCGCCTTTGCGCCTTTGCGAGAGAATATTTCTCGCAAAGGCGCAAAGAAGAAAGCAAATTTTTATACCCTGTATATAAAACTTTTTCTTATCGTCTTTCGTGTTGGAGTTTTTTTTATTTCAATAATGCCTCCATCATTTTCTCCGCCACAAGTTGATTTCCTTCGTCATTTAAATGAACACGGTCGCGGGTGAGTATTCCCGATTCTTTATTGTCAGGATTGTTTTTAAGATCGTAGTCCAGGAATATTTTTCGCAAATCAACCAGATCACAATGATTGTTGGCCGCGATATTGCGGATAATCTGTGAGTATTTGTTCAGGTCGCCGTCAAGTGAATTTGTATAGTCAGTTTTTTCGCCGATGGCAGCCGGAGTACAAAGGATCACTTTAATATTTTTCGCTTGTAATTTTTTGATTATTGCATTGTAGAATTTCTCGAACTTATCAGGGTCGGTTCCGGTTCCAAACATTTGTTTATGCCAGACATCATTGACGCCGATCCAAATAACTACTACATCCGGATTCTTCATCATCACATCGCTGTCCATTCGTAAATACAAGTCGTACACTTTGTTGCCTCCAATACCTGCCCCTATCAATTCAAATTGATCAGCAGCCCCTTTCTTTGTCAAGGCTTCTCCAAGCTTAACAATATATCCGCCTGGCTTGGCGCCCGCTTCAGTAATTGAATCACCGAAAAAAACAACCCGCTTAGGTTTTGCATTAAACATCGAGGCTCCCATAACAAAAAAGACACACACAACAACTGTTCGAATAATTAATTTCATATTTGTTTTTTTTATTTTAAAATTAATATTGCGAATTCAACATTGTGAATACAACCTCATTTTAGTCAGGTAATTTGAAAATTGATTCTGTTCGTCGCATGAGTTCCATGCACGCCCTGGCGTTGTGATAAGGACATTTCCAAGGACCGACTTTGTCATACCCTTCCATCAATGAGTAATCGTCCCGAACTCCCCAAAACCACTCTCCATTTTCTTTATCCCGGATATATTTTTTTATAAACTCCCAGGTTTGAATCGAACGATGCAAATATTTATCATCCTTACTCAAATCGAAGGCGTTAAAAAAACCAATCATCGCTTCAGCCTGTGGCCACCAATGTTTTTCTTCTATAAAACGATCCCCTATCAATTCATAATTCAACCCACCTTCCTTATCAAACCCCCGAATGACGGCGTCCGGTATTTTAACTGCCAGCGACTGCATCGTGGTGATCCAACCAGGATGATGGATAGTTTGAGCGACGTCAAGCAGCAGCCAAGCCGCCTCAATGTCATGGCCAAATGAAATGATGTTAGATTTGACGTTCCAGTTCTCATCAAAAAATAAATGCAGGTGATGCGTTTCACTGTTCACAATGTGGTGCGCGAAAACTTCCAACAAACTTTCAAGCTGTTGCTTTAACTTTTTATCGGGCCACATTTTATATAGACTCGCATACGCCTCAGCGATATGCAGATGCGTATTCATTGTCTTTTTTTCATTGGCATCCTTTGAACTCAAACGAAGGTCCGTGATGGATTTCCAATCGCGTGTAAATGCTTCGAAGTATCCTTTCTTCGCCTGATCATAGGCATGATATTCGATTAACCAAAATAATTTAATTGCAAGATCTAGAGCGATTTTATTTTCTGCAGCTTTATAATATTCACTCAAACCATATATACAAAAAGCTAAACCGTAAATCTGCTTGCGGTCATTTAATTTTTCTCCCTTAGAATTGACTGTCCAGTAAACGCCACCAAAGGAATCATCGAAAAAATGCTTTGTGAGATATTGAAACGCCCTGTTCGCATATTCTAAATATTCGCTTTCACCCGTTTCATTGTACGCGGCAGAAAATGTCCATAAAATTCTTGCGTTAAGCACAACTCCCTTGTCGGCTGTGGGCGAAGGTTCATTGTTATTGGCGACGCTCCCATAAAAGCCTCCATTGATCTCGTCCGGTGTAAATCGCATCCAATACCCGAGAATATTTTTCAACTCGTGTTGCAACTCATTGTTGAATTTCTTCAATGAAGGTTTCATAATTAAATTCGCTAGCTACTTTTTTGCGCGATGAAAAATATTTTCAATTTATTATTGTTTTAATTGATAACGTAAGAAGACAACACCAGTTTCGTAATGCCGGATCTCGTCGAGATGCAATTTGATGTTGCCGTCTTTTGCGAATAATGATCTTCCTCCGCCGATAATATTGGGACAAAGTTGTATATGATATTCGTCTATCAGATTTTCCTTCATAAGGGACTGTGCTAACGTTATACTTCCCCATAATACCATGTCTTTGCCATCCAGTTTTTTTAATTTCCGAACTTGCTCCGTCGCTTCGCCGCTGGCGATTTCCGCATCCGGCCATTTGCCCCATGGCGCTTTTTTCAGTGAATTGGAGAAGACGATTTTCTTCGTTTCGTTTAGCCTGTCCGCTATGGCTTCCATATCCGTTGTAGCGTTCGGCCAGAACTCATAAAACAATTCGTACGTTTTTCTTCCCAATAAAATCGTATCGATTCCATCCATAAACTTTAACTGATCTTCATCCGAATATTTATTCTCGTCTTTGCCAAGCGCGGTAAAAAAATCAAGCTGATCGTTTTTGTCGGCGACATAGCCATCCAGCGATAACCATTCTTCTAATATTACTTTCCTCATAAAATTCAATTTTTAAGAGCCAAGGTGCAAGTCCTGCGCCAATCAACACATATTCACTTCGCCGACTCCTTTTTCTTCAAAATTTTTATATTCCTGTCGATGATCTGCTTTAGCGTATCGACCGATGTTGACGAACGTAATCCGTCGGCCGGTGTTTTTGTAACGTAGTCGACCAACTGATCAACTGTGGTTGTTGCCACATGCAACCTGGTATCAGCCGATGCATAATAAATAAAAACTTTTCCGTCCTTGTCAACGATCCATCCATTTGAAAACACAACATTCGATACATCGCCGGTGCGCTCTTCATTTTCCGGCGCAAGAAAATATCCGGCAGGCTTGTGGATCACTTTGGTGAGATCATTCAGATCCGTTAAAAATAAATAAAGGACGTAACGAAGTCCTGCCGCCGTATTTCTCACTCCGTGAGCCTGGTGAAGCCAACCGGCGGAAGTCTTGATTGGCGGTGCACCCAATCCATTCTTCAATTCATAAACAGTATGATATTGTTTAGCATCTATGATCATTTCTTTGTCAACATATGCATTCGTAATCGAATCCGACAATCCAAAACCGATTCCACCGCCGCTTCCTGCATCGATAAACCCGTCTTGTGGCCTGGTATAAAAAGCATATTTGCCATTCACAAATTCGGGATGCAGAACAACATTGCGTTGTTGCGGTGAACGTGTTCTTAGATCAGCCAAACGTTCCCAATTTCTCAAATCTTTTGTTCGTACAATACCGCATTTCGCGATCGCCGATGACTGATCATATTTCGGTGCAACCGGGTCCCGTCTTTCAGTACAGAACAAACCATATATCCATCCATCCTCATGTTGCGTGAGGCGGATATCATAGATGTTGGTATCCACTTCGCCCGTTTCCGGAATGGTGATTGGATAATCCCAAAATTGAAAATTGTCAATTCCGTTTGGACTTTCAGCTACTGCGAAAAATGATTTTCGGTCGGCACCTTCAACTCTTGCCACCACTATATATTTATTTTTCCATTTGATCGCACCGGCATTAAACACGGCGTTTATACCAAACCTCTCCATGAAAAAGGGATTGCTTTGTGAATTCAAATCATAGCGCCAGAATACCGGGGTATGAGCAGCCGTTAACACCGGATGTTTATACCGGTCGAAAATTCCATTCCCATTTTTCATGGAAGAATTTGGTTTTGAAATCAACTCTTTCCAAATTTTTTCTTGTTTCTTTAATCGCTTTTTAAAGAGATCGTTCATTTTCAGAATGTTTTAAGTTCACTTACAGGCTTGACTCAAATGGCATGAGTGTGGCTCTCCATTTCTTATACCTCATACCTCTTATTCACTACCATTTCTGCTAATACTCACCGAGCCTGTTCCACCATGTTTTTTTTAATACGACTATTATTAACGTCAATATTATAACGGTTATGAGTAGTGGCATTTTCAACCACAACACGATATACATGGGAAGAATGGTGAGACACAACTGGCCAATCATTCCCAATACAATATTGAAAGCATTGATTCCGAAATTTTTATTCCCGGTGAATGTTGGATCTTCGGCTGCTATCTTATCATGAATCGGTTTCCAAAAACCCCACGGTCTTACGAGTTTATAAAATGATATGAGTGTTTCATAGTTTGTTGGTGGCGCCGCATAAGTTCCGAAGATGGATCCTGCGAGGGATAGCAAAAACAACCACGGCCAATAATAGAGATCCAGCCCTCTCAATACGCCGTATGATTTTAAAACAGCTAATGCAATTGCGGGAATGATACCCGCCAACATTCCCCAAAAGAATCCATTTGCATTAAACCGCCACCAATGCCATTTGAGCATATTCGCTGCAACGTATCCTCCGTATAGTCCTGACACGATCCATTGCAAAACCGTATTCACGTCTTTCACAAATAATCCCAGCACGATCCCGATGATAACTACCAGGAGTCCCGCCAGGTAGTTCATCGAAATAATTTTTTTGGTCGATGCCTGCGGGTTTACATACTTGAGGTAGATATCATTCACTAGATAAGCCTGCGCCGCATTTAGTGTTCCTGAGAACGTTCCCATAAATGCGCCGAGTAACCCGGTGAGCACGAGCCCCATCAATCCAACAGGAAGAAAATTGTTTATTGCCGCCGGCAATATTTTTTCAAAATCAGTTCCTTCCGGCGTTTGCAGATCACCGTTAATTTGTCTAAAGTATAATAATGCAAGAACGGTAAGCCCGATGATCATCGAGTAGCGAATTGGCAATAATATAATGGAAACAAAACCGCTCATCTTACTCGCTTCCTGCGGTGATCTTGTGCTCAGAATTTTCTGCATGTCATAATTAGGGGCCGGTCCAGCTACACTTGCAAAAATTCCTTTAAACAACATCATCATAAAAAATAGTCCGAAGAGAGAAAATCCATCATCGTTTATTTTTTTGTTTGCGTCATCGACAATATTTGTCCAATCGAGATTTAGTTTCCATCCAAAAAAAGGATTTTCCCATCCGTGAGGAACAGACAGGGAATTTCCCTGTAATTTGATCATGGCGATTACACCGATACTAATACAAGCAACCACCATAATGGCGTACTTGACCACATCGCCCCAAACAATGCTATGCATCCCACCAAGTATTGAATAGAACATCGCAAATAAAGTAAAGACGATACCATAAAAATGTGGCACGTAAGCAGGACTGATATCAAATGGAACAAACTGTTTCACTTCATTCCAGGGAATAAATATTTGCATGAATTTTCCCAGCCCGACAAATCCATATGCCATAAAGCCCAAACAACTCAGTAATGCAAATGCAACGACGATATTATGAGATGCCTTAACACCGGGACCTTCTTTTCCAAATCGCCCGGCGAGCCACTCTGCTCCTGTTGTTGCGTTCGACCGGCGTAGCCATCTTGAGAGATACATCATTAGGAACACCTGGTTAAAAACCGGCCATAGCCACGGGATCCAAATGCTCTTCATTCCATACACAAAACACAAGCTCACCATCCACATTGTTCCCGAAATATCGAACATGTCAGATGCATCACTTAATCCTAGCATGTACCATGGTAATGATTTTCCTCCTAGGAGATAATTCTCTTTATTTCGTCTTGCTTTTTTTCGCAATACCCAACCAATCGCAACCATTGTTGCGAGGTATGCCACAATCAGAGCAATATCGATTGCGTGAAGCTTCATGGTTTTTTACGCAGAATGCAAAACACATAACGCGGAACGTTGCGTTCAGCGTTTGGCGTTCGGCATTCAGCACTACTGATATATTTTTTCGAGCGTGATATCTTTTTGAAAAATGGTTTTATCGGAATTATAAAAATCCACAAAATCATTTGCAGAGACTTGCCCTTTATATGGAACAAATATTTCAGTATGAGTTGATGAAACAAATCCCGCATTGCGCCACGCGAGGACATAAGCAACATGATGCGCGTCTAAGGTTTTTAAAAAAACTTTTGTCCACCAGGTACTATCAGGCAAACCATTAAAACCAAATTCAGTCAGTGCAGGAATTTTATTTTTTTCACGAGCCAGTTCTTCGATCGTCGTGAGTTCGCGATCGAATTCTTTTACGAAGTCTTCATTCTTGATAATATTATTCCCCTGGTAAATATCAAATCCAATGATGTCGACCCAATCATCCCCGGGATATCTTTCGAGGTACACTTGTTTTGATGGAAAGCGGTCGGTATTGAATGCGTATAAAATATGATGAATGTTTTTTTGGTCTCGCAAATAGGTTACGGTAAACCGGTAGAGTTGTTTTATTTCTTCGGGTGTGCAATTCTTACCACCCCACCAAAACCAATCGCCATTCAATTCATGAAATGGACGGAAGATGACTGGAATATATTCTCCGCGCGATCCTTTCAAACCAAGCATGAAATCGGCAACTTTATCGAGCCAGCTTTTGTACAGATCGTGCTTTTGTCCGCCGGGCAAAACGGAGGCTACTGTGCCGGGTTCGGGTTGCCACGCACTGCCGCCCGATAATGGATTATTAAGGTGCCAGCTAATTGTGATTACGCCTCCGCGTGTATAGGCCTCGGTGATAAACTTCTTCATCGTTTGGAATGGAACCGAGTCGAGATTCATCGGGTGATCCAATTCAAGGCGGCCAAGCTCCCAGCCATACAAAGCCGGGTAATCTCCTGTTACGTCTTTAATATCGCTTCTGCCGGGAACATATTTCCATTGGACGCCGTAAGCAAGATCGTCCTGGTGACCGAAGAGAAAACCTTTGGTCCTTAATTTTTTAAGATTGTTGTAAAGATGAACTGTTTCGGAAGTTGCTTTCTTATCGACCGGTAACTCATTTTGCCCCAGTGCCGCGCCGGAAAATGCCATAAAAAAAAGCAAAGCAATCGAATATTTTTGCGACATTGTGCAAAGTATGGATGATCAAGAGGGAATCTGCGCGTCGAAAACTAAGCCAAATCAAATATAAGTTTACCCCCCAGCTAACAATAATACTTTTTTGCCACTTAGTAATTTTTATTTATCAGTCAATATTAATAAAGTGCTTAATATCGACGAAAACCGCTGAATGATAATCGCTTTCCTGTTACACTTTTCTCCCGAAATAATAATATTTTTTTATCTTATGCCGCTTAAAGCAGCTATTTTCTTAAGTGGAATGTCTTAATTAGTCGCTACCATTATGAACAAGGACATCATGCGGGAAATTACCCCGCTAACCCAGAACGATTGCTTTACGATTTTTGCCAGAGACAAAAAGGAGTTCACTTTCCCCCTGCATTATCATGACGAGTTTGAATTGAATTTTCTCATGAATGCCAGGGGTGCTAAAAGGATTGTCGGAGATAACATTGAGATCATTGACGACCTCGAACTAGTGCTTGTTGGCCCGAATCTATATCATTCCTGGTTTACCCATCAATGCAAGTCGGATTCGATTAAAGAGATCACGATCCAGTGGCACAAGGACCTTTTTGACGAAAAATTCCTTTGCCGTAACCAGCTCAACTTTATACGGGCAATGTTCGACCGCGCTTCGCGAGGCATCGTGTTTTCAAAAGAAACCATTGTACTGTTAGCTCCGCGACTATTGGCATTAAACGAAAAAAGCGGGTTTGATTCCGTGTTGGAATTGATGTCAATTCTTCATGATCTTTCAATTTCGAGGAACACCCGGTCATTGTCGAACGCAACTTTTGCGAATGAGCATTTCAGTTATAATAGCCGTCGAATTGAAAAAGCATTTCAATACATGTACAGCAATTATGACCGCACGGTAACACTTGGCGAAGTAGCAAAACTGGTCAACATGACCGAAGTTTCGTTCAGCCGTTTTATCAAAAAAAGAACCGGGAATACATTTATTGACAGCCTGAATGAAATCAGGCTTGGTCATGCATCGAAAAAATTAATTGATACCACTCATTCAATTGCTGAAATTTCTTATCACTGCGGGTTCAATAATATTTCCAACTTCAACAGGATCTTTAAAAAGAAAAAGGGATGCACACCCAAAGCGTTCCGTGAAAGTTTCACGAGTGGAAGCAAGGTGTTTATCTAGTATTGAGAAAATTTTCAATCTTCGATTTTCAATTGAAAGGGCGCCCAATAATGGAGTTTACTTGAAAATTGATTATTGAACATTTCCTCTTTTTTTTTGTAAATCCTTCTCAGTTTCTCTTCTGACTAAATCACTCCAAAACATTCTCCAGACTACAATATCTTTGCCCTCCAATTCATTACCGTGGAGAAATCAAATTTTGTCGATCAGATCAGGGTATTTTGCCGAAGCGGGCATGGGGGCGCAGGCAGCAAACATTTTATGCGCACGAAATTCAATGCACTGGCCGGACCGGATGGTGGCGACGGCGGCCGTGGCGGACATATCATTTTGCGCGGTAACAAAAATTTATGGACGTTGCTTCATCTTCGATACTATAAAAACGTGTTGGCAGAAAATGGGGAGGCGGGAAGTGGCAATAATTGTACCGGGCGTTTTGGGAAAGATATTATTATCGATGTGCCCTTGGGGACCATTGCACGCGATGAAGAGACAAATAAAAAAGAAGCAGAGATTTTGGAAGATGGACAAGAAATTATTTGGATGAAGGGCGGACGTGGAGGATTAGGAAATTCGCATTTTGCGACGGCGACAAATCAAGCTCCTGAACACGCACAACCCGGCGAGCCGGGAAGCGAGGGTTGGAAAGTGTTAGAGTTGAAAGTGCTTGCAGACGTTGGACTCGTCGGTTTTCCTAATGCGGGTAAATCCACTTTGCTTTCTGTCGTAACTGCAGCAAAACCAAAAATTGCCAACTATCCATTTACTACTTTGGTTCCTCAATTAGGAATGATTGAATATCGTGATGGAAGGAGTTTTTGCATAGCAGATCTCCCGGGAATTATCGAAGGTGCTGCAGAGGGCAAGGGCTTAGGGCATCGATTCCTTCGTCACATTGAACGCAACGCAATTTTACTTTTCTTAATTCCGGCAGACAGCAGTGATCATAAAAAAGAATTCGATATACTTGTCAGCGAACTTGAAAAATATAATCCCGAGTTATTACATAAAAAATTCATCATCGCAATCAGCAAATCTGATTTATTGGATGAAGAATTAAGAAGAGAAATTGCAAAAGAGCTTCCAAAAAATATTCCGCATATTTTTATTTCATCTGCAACGCAAAGCGGACTTGTTGAATTGAAGGATCTTTTATGGAAATCAATCAATGAATCAGTCGACAGTTGAGAGAAAAAATGGACTATTTGCTGTTGATTCGGTGCATTTCTTTTATCAAGCGATCTACTCCACAATAAAACACACCATCACGCGTTTTTGTATTGCGATTAATTTTATATGATGCGGTAACGTTAAATTAATGACAACCGCTATGGTGGAATAGAGAAATGGTCTATATTTGTGTATCCAAAAAGCAGGCATCAATTTAAAATAGTCTGCCAGGTAAAAGATTCTTTAAATCCTCTTTTTCACTCTCCTCAAACGATTATTGCCTCTCACATTGCAAGCCGCTTCGATTGCGAGTCATGAATTTTTTTATTCGTAACTAAAAACCACATATATGAAGAAGCGTTTTATGTCCGCAATCAGTAAGCTTACCTTAGGTGTTTTATTATTTACTGCTGCAGCAACGACAGTACATGCAGCGACAGTTAATCCTGGCGACAAAATCACAGAAGTGAGATATGTCGGCAATTCTGAAGACGCAGTATTTTTCAACGTTACTGTTGACAATCCAACTGGCGGAAAATTCAGCGTAATTGTTTTAGATGAAGAAGGAAATTCAATCTTCCAGGAAATTTATTCTGACAAGAAGTTTGATAAAAGATTCAAACTGCCAAAATCAGAAAAAAACAAATTGACATTTGTAATCAGGAATTTCAAAACTGCGGATATCACACAAAGTTTTGAAATCAAGACAAAATATGTTGAAGACATTACTGTAACTAAATTATAATAAACATATCTGTTATTCATGCTTACTGATAAAGCTGAAAATCATCAGCACTCAATTCGACTGTTCCGGCTTTCCTAAGGGGTTGGAACAGTTTTATTTTTAGCCCGACCCAATCGGAGGTTATTATTAAATTTGTGTCTACATAGAGGAGGTTAAGATTAAGGTTGCGGTTGAGACTTGAATTTAAAGCTCAACACCAATTTCAATCTTAACCTCTTCGTAGAAGCAAACACTCATGAAAGAAAAGCTGTCTCACTTATCAGAAACACTGATTGGCTCTGAAATTGTAAAACTCGGCGGTGATATCCGCGAAAAAATTCGTTTGGGAGAAAAGATCTATAATTTCACCGTAGGTGATTTCGATCCAAAAATATTCCCCATCCCAAAGCCTTTGGAAGATGCGATTGTTGATGCATATCGTATGCATTTTACAAATTATCCGGCATCGGAAGGAAATCTCGACTTACGGCAATCCATATCTTCTTTTTTGGAAGAATGGGAAGGTTTAAATTACTCGGTTAAAGAAATTCTCGTAGCAAATGGCGGTCGCCCGCTGATATATTCGTTGTTCAGGGCCGTTGCAGACAAGGGAGATAAAATTATTTATGCTGTTCCTTCCTGGAATAATAATCATTACACTCATTTTGTTGGTGGCGAACATGTCGTTGTTGAAACCTCCGTCGAAAACAATTTCATGCCAAGGTCACAAGATATTAAGCCGCATATCAAAGGCGCTATGCTGGTATGTCTTTGTTCACCTCAAAATCCAACCGGCACAACAATCAGCAAAAAGGATCTTGAAGAAATATGTGACATGATCCTGGAAGAAAATGCACGTCGAACCGAGGATGAAAAAAAACTTTACCTGATGTACGACCAGATGTATTGGCATCTGACCTACGGCGAAACAAAACATTATAACCCGGTTACATTGCGTCCTGCGATGAAACCATACACAGTTTATATTGACGCAATCAGTAAAGTATTTGCTGCTACAGGTGTTCGCGTGGGATGGTGTTTTGGTCCGGCCGAGATCATGAGCAAAATGAATGCAATTCTTTCTCATATTGGTGCGTGGGCCCCGATGGCTGAGCAAAAAGCAACTGCCGTTTTTTTGTTAAACAAAGAAAAAATTGCTGAGTACCTCGTTGGATTTAAAAAAGAAATTGGCGAAAGATTATATCGCATTTATGAGGGATTTCAGCGGTTAAAAAAAGAAGGTTTTAATGTAGATGCAGTTGCGCCACAAGCAGCAATTTACCTGACAGTCAAAATCGATTTGGCTGGAAAAACAACCGCGGATGGAAAAAAACTTCAATCGCAATCGGACGTAACGCAGTATATCCTCGATGACGCCAAACTTGCAATCGTTCCATTTTCTGCTTTTGGTGCTTCAAAAAATTCACCATGGTACAGACTCAGTGTCGGCACCTGCCATAAGGAAGATATACCCGCGATGTTTCAAAAGTTGAGAGAAGCTATGGAAAGACTGAAAGATTAAACTTAGAATTCTATGTGCCTATCCTATACGATTTGGTGAAAAAAATGACCACATAGGAAGATAGGCACATAGGTTTCCGCGTTTATCAAATTTCCGCATTTGTCGTAACTTGAGATCATGAGCTACGTCCAACTTCGTTCGTTCGACAACTATATTAACGCCAACATACAACTCGGTATGTTACAGGACAAAGGAATCAATTGTCATTTGACGGACGAGTATATCATAACCCTTGATCCACTGTTAAGTCCGGCCATTGGAGGAATGAAGTTGATGGTTCATGAAGCGCAGGCCCAGAGAGCCAAAAAGCTTCTTGAGGACGTTGATCAGAACAACAATTCGGCTGGCTAGGATTATGAGATAAGAAAAAAAATTACCATCTTGTGGTCGAATCCAATCTGACCTTTTTCCACTTCTACAGCTGCACAGTATTCCATATTCCTCTGAATCCTCTACCACAATAATCGAAGTGCGATGCGACAAATTATCGATTTCTTCCAGCATATTGAATCATGGCAACGAACATTGCTTGTCGCCGGAGGCATCGTGTTTTTCTGGATTATCGAAAGCCTTATTCCTCTATTTAATTTCAGGTACAGAAAAATTCAACATGCCGGATTGAATATTTTCTTCACCATCACAACTGTCGTCGTCAATTTCTTGTTTGCATTTTTTATAGTAAAAGCCAGTGTTTACACAAATGAACATGGATTGGGACTTTTAAACATGGTGAAAATGCCAATATGGTTATACATTTTATTTGGATTGATGATAATGGATTTTGTGAGTTCATGGTTAATTCACTGGATACAACACAAGATAAAATGGATGTGGAAGTTTCATTTGATTCATCACACTGACACGTGGGTTGATACAACAACAGCAAACCGCCACCATCCTGGTGAAAGTATATTTCGCGCAATATTTACATTTATTGCAGTCGCCATTTCAGGAGCACCGATATGGCTGATTTTCATGTACCAATTTCTTTCTGTGCTTTTTTCTCAATTCAACCATGCGAATATTTCGATTCCAAGATGGTTGGACAAAGGGATGAGTTGGATTTTCGTTTCGCCGGATATGCATAAGGTACATCACCATTATGCACAACCGCTGACGGACAAAAATTATGGAAATATTTTTTCATGGTGGGACCGGCTATTCGGTACCTATGTTGATATAAAAGATATCACCACACTACGGTATGGGATCGATACGCACCTCTCAGAGACAGAAAATAATTCTCTTGGGAAATTGCTTAAAATTCCTTTCGAGGAATATCGTCC
>Ga0163162_10000358_pt1 | contig 41309 bp, 38 predicted proteins | sample S55metaG_FD_115310 | JGI IMG/M metagenome (GOLD analysis project Ga0163162, IMG submission 115310) | Switchgrass rhizosphere microbial communities from Kellogg Biological Station, Michigan, USA - S5-5 metaG | ecosystem: Host-associated > Plants > Roots > Rhizosphere > Soil | place: USA... | reverse complement strand
TCAAACCAAGCATTTCTACTTTAATCTTTCTGCTTTAGTCTTTCAGCTCAAAATAATTATCTTTGCCTCCATTATGGCTCAAAAGAATAACGACGAACAATTTAAAAATGTAATATCACACGCTAAAGAATACGGTTTCGTATTTCAGAGCAGCGAAATATATGATGGCTTAAGTGCTGTTTACGATTATGGCCAATTGGGTGCCGAGTTAAAAAACAATATTAAAACCTATTGGTGGAAAGCCATGGTGCAAATGCACGAAAACATTGTAGGGATTGACTCTGCAATTTTTATGCACCCTAAGGTTTGGAAAGCCAGCGGACACGTAGATGGTTTTAACGACCCGATGATTGACAATAAGGATTCGAAAAAACGTTACCGCGCCGACCAGTTACTGGAAAATAAAATTGATGAACTATATTCGGAATTAGCTAATTTTAGTGCAGAAAACAAAGCCAAATTTGAATCTTTTCAAACAGAAATACTAGGTTTAAGCGATGAAGGACAAGCTGCATGGATTCCTGGTTTTAAAGATGAGGAAACGATTTTAGACAATGCAAAATATCCATTTGTTGATGAGGCCAGCTGGAGATTTGTAAGAAAAGGTTTAGCGCTTGAAGTAGAGATGAACCTTGCACTTAAATCTGAAAACTTAGCACAGCTAAAAGATTTAATCGTAAATTATAAAGTAATCTGCCCAATTTCTAAAACTTCTAACTGGACAGATGTACGTCAGTTTAACCTGATGTTTAGCACACAATTTGGTGCAATGGCTGAGGGCAGTGATGAAGTTTATCTTCGTCCGGAAACTGCACAGGGTATTTTTGTTAACTTTTTAAATGTTCAAAAGTCAGGAAGGATGAAAATCCCTTTCGGTATTGCGCAGATTGGTAAAGCTTTCAGAAACGAGGTAATTGCCCGCCAGTTTATTATGCGTATGCGTGAGTTTGAGCAAATGGAAATGCAGTTTTTTGTACGCCCGGGCGAAGACACAAAATGGTTCGAATACTGGAAAGAAGTACGTTTAAAATGGCATAAAGCTTTAGGTACCAACCCTGAAAAATACCGTTACCACGACCACGTTAAACTGGCGCATTATGCCAATGCAGCAACCGATATCGAGTTCGAATTTCCGTTCGGGTTTAAAGAAGTTGAAGGAATCCACAGCCGTACCGATTTCGATTTAAAGCAGCACCAGGAGTTTTCTGGCAAGAAAATGCAATATTTTGATAATGATTTAAATGAAGAAGGCAAACCTTATGGTAATTACATTCCTTATGTAATCGAAACTTCTATTGGTTTAGACCGCATGTTCCTGTTAACCATGATTAATGCTTTTGAAGAGCAGGATTTAAGCACCGAAGACAAACAGGACAGCCGTACCTTATTGCGCTTACACCCTGCTTTGGCACCATATAAAGTAGCCATTTTCCCATTGACCAAAAAAGATGGTTTACCGGAAAAAGCGCGCGAAATTATGGACGAGCTGAAATTCGATTTCAACTGTATTTACGAAGAGAAAGATGCAATTGGTAAACGTTACCGCCGTCAGGATGCTGTAGGTACGCCTTTCTGTATCACTGTAGACCACCAAAGTTTAGAAGACAATACGGTTACGATTCGCCACAGGGATAGCATGGAGCAGGAACGTGTAGCCATTGCCGATTTAGGAAATATTATCGGCTCGGCGGTAAGCTGGAAGACATTGTTGGCATAAAAGCATAAATCCGTCATCTCCAGCGGAGAGCAACGAAGCCAAGAGATCTGCTTCAAAATAGATCTCTCCACTCCGCGATGCTTCGATCGAGATGACGACCGTTTTATCAAGTCGCAGGTTTTACCCCTGCGACTTTTTTGTGTAAGAAAAATGAATTTAGCCGAACATTATAACAAACTTTACAGGGATTCGATTGCCAAAATAGCTAATGGTAACTACGAAATAGATCGCTTAATCGATTCTGACGCCGATAATCGTTTTGGCATTACTTTGGTCATCAGGCCTGATGCCGAAACGAATCATAAAATCCAGCAATTTTTGGCTGAAGTAAAAGCCATTGAGCCTGATCAGTATTATTATCAAAATGCAGATATCCATATTACTTTAATGTCGGTCATTTCCTGCTATGACGGCTTTGATCTGAACGCAATTAACATTCATGATTATGTCCAGGTGATTCAGCAGGTTTTAAACGCCTATCGAAGTTTCAGAATTCATTTTAAAGGTCTTACAGCTTCACCTTCCTGCATTTTGATTCAGGGATTTTTAACTGAAACACTAAACCAGATACGTGATGATCTGAGGTTTGCTTTTAAAAATACTGATTTACAGCAAAGCATCGACAAGAGATATGCCATTCAAACGGCACATTCAACTATCGTTCGATTAAGAAAACAGCTTCAAGCCCCGGATGCACTATTCCATCTGCTAGAGAAATATAGAAATTTTGACTTCGGCACTTTCGAAGTGAAGCAAATCGAATTGGTTTATAACGATTGGTACCAGCGAGAACAATACGTTAAGAAATTGCATATCTTTTCACTCGATCAATAAATCCCATATCTTCGCGGCATTATTAACCAAAAAACAACTTAACACTCTTGAAACTATCTTTCAAATTAATCGCCTTGGCATTTACCTGCCTCCTCTTTATTTCATCCTGCAAAAAAGAAACACCTTTACCCGAAAAAGATATTTTTAGCATAAAAATAGATGATACTTTAATAGAATTCACTGACAATGCTGTAATTAGTAGCAATTTTACAATCAGCCCAAGCGGTAAAATGCTCAGGATAATAGGTAACGGTTCAAACCGGATGATCAACCTGAACATTATCGGTTACAACGGAGTGGGAGAATATATTTTAAATCTCAACCAGATACAGGTAGCCGGTGCTTATGTTAAAAAGGCACAAAGTGGCGAAAATGAAGAAAATTATGTCTTAAGTGATGGAAAGGTACAGATTCTCAGCGTAACTGATCAAAAGATTAAAGGCACTTTCCATTTTATTGCAACAGATTATAGCAAAACGATAGCAAAAACAATCGATGGAATTTTTTACCTAGGCATAGATAAGCAATAAACCACGCACATGCACAACATCGATAAATCGCATGGCATATCATCCTTCCATCATAAAAACTGCTGCCAGCAACCTTATTTCATATTCATTTAACTGAATGTTATATTTGTTTAGTCATCAAAAGTTATTGACATGAAAATTCCACAGAAGTTTTTTGCCCGCCGACATGAAATTGCGGCAGATTTTTTAAGGGAATTAGACAAACACCTGGACGATGTGGTATCAGGCCGGACAACCGAGATGTTTGAAGTAAGAGATTTTGCCGGGCTTATTCACGTTCATCCTACACATCTAAGCAATACCATTAAGGCTGCTACAGGACATTCGCCATGTTATTTCTTTGAAGAGCGTTTAATGGAGATTTCGAAATCGATGTTACAGCATGTGAACATGCCAATAGCAGAAATAGCCAGAATTTTAACCTACGATCCATCTAACTTTACCAAGTTCTTTAAACACTTCTCTGGCCAAACACCAAAACAGTATCGCGAGGCTTATTTCGAGTCTTTAGCTGCGAAGAAAAAAATTGTCAACACATAAAACTTAAACAATCACCATTTTTACTTAAACACTCACCATTTTAACAGCCGATTTCCATCTAATTTTGTTTAACAAATAAAAAGAAAATGGAAACACAAAATAAAATTGCCCTGGTAACCGGTGGTAGCCGCGGACTGGGAAAAAACGCTGCCTTAAAAATTGCTGCAAAAGGAATTGGTGTAATGGTTACCTATCAATCTAAAAAAGAGGAAGCAGAAGATACAGTTAATGATATAAAAGCGCTGGGTGTACCAGCAGCAGCACTACAGTTAAATGTTGGCGATGCTAAAACTTTTGATGCCTTTTTTACAGAAGTTAAAAGTGTGCTAAAATCTGTTTTCAATGCAGAAAAATTCGACTTCCTGATCAATAATGCAGGCATTGGCATCCATGCTTCATTTGCTGATACTACGGAGGAACAATTTGATGCCTTGGTAAACATCCACTACAAAGGCGCTTTCTTTTTAACTCAGAAAGCCTTGCCCTTGTTAAATGATGGTAGCGGAATCATTAATGTTTCATCGGGATTGGCCCGTTTTGCAACTCCAGGTTATGCGGCTTATGCTGCTATGAAAGGTGCCATGGAAACCCTAACTAAATACCAGGCAAAAGAATTAGGTTCAAGAGGAATCAGATCTAATATTGTTGCTCCAGGTGCAATTGAAACCGATTTTGGCGGTGGAGTAGTAAGAGATAATGATCAGCTCAACGCCGGAATTGCTGCTAATACCGCTTTAGGTCGGGTGGGCTTACCAGATGATATTGGTGGCGTAGTAGCATTTTTATGCACTGAAGATGCGAGATGGATTAATGCACAGCGCATTGAAGCATCTGGCGGTATGTTCTTATAAATCATTCGTGCTTTTTAACCACCAGGACACGAAGGCAGAAAGATTAATTTTTTGTGTTCTTAGTGCCTTGGTGGTTATCTTTTTTGGTAACCCGTCAGCGCTAACCGCAAAATGCCATGCGCTAAACGCCATCCAAATCTATAACCAGAAAATAATCTGCATCAAATGGCGTTATCCATGAAAACCATCAGATGCCTAAACTATTTCTACCTACCCTTTTATTCTTAACTTTTGTTAGCAGCGTAAACGCTCAAAAGTGGACAGATGCGGAGTTCCGTAGGGCGAATACTGCAGCAAATGCTAATTATTTAACTAACGAAGAGAAAAATGTGGTGATGTACATGAACCTGATCCGCATTGACGGGGAAAAGTTTTATTACACATTTTTAGAAGATTACATTAATAACTATAACGCTAAAGTAAAGCAATATAGAAATTACAATGAACTGCGGATTGCCCGTAATAACAGTTATTATATCTCTTTATTAAAACATTTAAGAGGCATAAAAAATTTACCGGTATTTTATCCTAATGACAAATTATCTGCCTTAAGCCGTAGCCATGCCCAAGATCTTAACCGAAACAACCTCGACACACATGAAAGCAGCAACGGTGATAAGTTTTCGAAACGTTTATCCAAATATTTCCCGAATAAAGCCATGAGCGAAAATATCGACTTTGGTTTTTCGAACAGCTTAGATATTGTATGCCATCTATTGTTAGATTGTGGCGTACCTTCCCTTGGTCACCGGTTTAACTTATTGGACCAAAAATTTAAATTAAACACAGTTGGCGTAAGCATTCAACCCCATCCATCTTACAGCTGGTGTGCAGTAATCGATTTTGTAGCCTTACCTGCTGCTAATGTTTATGAGGAGTAAACACATAAATGATCTTATTAATGAGCAATAAAAATTTAATTGTAAATTGCGCCCAAAAATAACCAAAACGAATAGTTTAAGTAATGCGCAAAGCAATTTTAGCCATAATAGATTTTTTTTATCCCCCTTTTAAAAAGTTTATTTCCCTCCATAATTTCAGGTACATGGTTACCGGTGGCAGCACCTTGTTACTCGGTATCCTGGTTTATTATTTCGCTTATTTTATTATTTTTAAAACAGAGGAAGTAAATTTTGGGGCAATTGTTCTCCAAAGAGAAACCGCCTCTTTATTGGTAGATTATTCTGTTGCCATCCCAACCAGTTTTTTGCTCAACAAATACGTCATATTTACGCACAGCGAATTAAAAGGAAGAGTACAGCTTTTTAGGTTTTTAAACCTTCAGTTTATCAATATACTGGCTACTTATGTTTTCCTGAAGTTTTTATTAGAACTTCTAAGAGATTACCCAACTTTGTCCGTTTTATCGAGAATACTGGTCTCCGTTTCAATGGCACTTTTCAGTTACCTATATCAGCATTACTTCACTTTCAGTGTGAAGAAAATTGGGGATAAAAAAGATTAATCAGCCGAGATTATAATCCAGCCCATTTTCAGCCGATAAGATACTGATTAACAAAGAATAATCATGTCGCGTGTTACTGATCTGAGGCAACAGCACAAACCTTAGTACCTAAACGGGATGGAAGCGGTACGCTGTTGCTGTCAGCCGGAGCGGAGTCGAAGGGCAGCAATAGCTATAGTGAACAGCCCGACAGAACCTCCCGATGAAATGCTAAAGCACCTTTCCTAATTATTAGCTTCATACCATCAAGTCATTTTTTTGGAAAGCAGTTCGACAAGCATTTGGGTTTCTTCAGTCCCGCCTTCGCTTCAAGGCCTCACTCGTGCCTCGCTACGGGCTTTACGCACCAGTCGGGTTTAAGTGGCCACGGTACTGCGACTATTTGCATTTTAATAGCGAGTGGATTAAAAACCAGGTTCATCAGCACAACCTTTTGTACTTAAACGGGATGGAAGCGGTATCCTTTTGCTGTCGGCCTGAGCGGAGTCGAAGGGCAGCAAAAGGTATAGCGAACAGCCCGACCGGAGCCTCCCGATGAAATGCTAAAGCACCTTTCCTAATTATTAGCTTCATACCATCAAGTCATTTTTTTGGAAAGCAGTCCCACAAGCATTTGGGTTTCTTCAGTCCCGCCTTCGCTTCAAGGCCTCACTCGTGCCTCGCTACGGGCTTTACGCACCAGTCGGGTTTAGGTGGCCACGGTACTGCTACTATTCGCATTTTAATAGCGAGTGGATTAAAAACCAGGTTCATCAGCACAAACCGTTGTACTTAAACGGGATGGAAGCGGTATCCTGTTGCTGTCGGCCGGAGCGGAGTCGAAGGGCAGCAACAGCTATAGCAAACAGCCCGACAGAACCTAACCAATTAAATGCTACAGTACCTTTCCTTATTATTAACCTATCATTTTAACCATCCTAAACGTTTATTACGTTAACCTGTTAATTTATGCAGCTGCTTTCTTGTTAAGATAAAAACAACACCCTAACTTAGCTGCCGACCAACTTATTTCATAAATAACCATGAGCCATTTTAATGATTTTAATAATGCGCAAGTAGCTAAATTGCCCAACCATTTAAAGCAATTTATTGTTGCGCAAAATTACGAGAAGTACACACCTATAGACCAGGCAGTATGGCGGTATGTAATGCGCCAAAATTACAGCTATCTTAAAAATGTTGCTTATTACCCTTATATAAAGGGCTTACGGCGGGCTGGTTTGAGTATAGAATACATTCCAGATCTGCGAACCATGAATGATAACCTGGGTAAGATTGGTTGGGGCGCCGTAACAGTTGATGGCTTTATTCCGCCTGCAGCTTTTATGGAATATCAGGCTTATCGTGTATTGGTAATTGCTGCTGATATCCGCCAGATTAACCACATCGAATACACCCCTGCACCAGATATTATACACGAAAGTGCCGGCCATGCACCAATTATAGCAGATACCGATTACAATAAATATTTAAGTTATTTTGGCTCAATCGGTGCAAAAGCCATGTTTTCGGCAAAAGATTTTGAGCTTTACGAGGCCATCAGAAAATTATCGATTCTGAAAGAAGCTGTAGATGCTGACGAGTTACAGATTGCCCAGGCAGAAAGGGATCTACGCTACATCAGTGAGAATATGGGCGAGCCTTCTGAGATGGCATTACTTGGCCGTTTACATTGGTGGACCGTTGAATATGGCCTGATTGGCACTTTAGAAAACCCGAAAATTTATGGTGCCGGCTTACTTTCTTCTATTGGCGAAAGTGCAACCTGCATGCAAAAAGATGTAGAGAAACTTTGGTACAATATTAATACCATTAACTATGCCTACGATATTACCAAGCCACAACCTCAGCTTTTTGTAACCGAAACATTTCAAAACCTAATTGATGTTTTGGAAACCTTTGCCAATACCATGGCCTTTAGAAAAGGTGGAGCCGAAAGTATAATGAAAGCAATTGCCTGTAAAAATGTAGCCACCGCTGTTTATAGCTCTGGCTTGCAGGTCAGCGGTATTTTTACCGATATGGGCATTAATACTAATGATGAAGTTACATTTATTAAAACTACAGGACCGTCTGCCCTAGCCTTTAACAATAAACAACTAGCTGCACATGGTAAAGATTACCACGCTGATGGCTTTTCGTCTCCTGTAGGACGCTTAAAGGGAGGAGATAAACCATTTGAGGATTACAGTCTATCAGAACTCCAATCTTTGAACATCATCCAAGGAGAGAAAACCGTAATAACGTTTGAAAGCGGTATTAGCGTGACAGGTGAAGTTAAAGATATGATTATAGAAAACGGTAAACTCCTTTTAATTGCCTTTAACAATTGTACAGTTAGCGAAAGTAACGGAAATATATTGTTTAAACCTGAATGGGGTATTTACGACATGGCTATAGGCGAAACCATAGTTTCGGTTTTTAACGGAGCCGCTGATAAAGATGCTTACGAAGAGATTACGTTAATTAGCAAGGAGAAAACGCATCAGATTACTTATGATGATAAAACTTTAAAACTCCATGGTTTATATCAAAAAGTTAGAGCGATTAGGGAAAGTGGCGAGAATCTGGATCAGCTTGGCGAAATCTTCTTTCAACTAAAAACAAACCACAGGCAAGACTGGCTTTGTGCCTTAGAAATTCTCGAAATTATTTACCATAATGAGGTTTATCATCAGTTGGAAAAGGAAATCCAGGTCTATCTTGAAATAAATGCAAGTAAAGAATTAGACCATACCAAATTAATCAATGATGGTTTACATGTGATAAAAAACCCGGTCAGCCAGCTCCTTGTGGAAGATTGATTAATCGCTTTAATTTCATTAACTTTACATTATGACAACTATCACAGTACAAGTAGATAACGAACAAAATGCTGCGCTTCTTGAAAAGATGCTTAAGGCATTATCTTTTGTAGAAGATGTTGATATCAAAGCCCATCAACCCAATATGGTTGAGGAACCTAAGGAATCTTATCAGAAATTAAAAAAAGCAATTGACAAATACTGAAGGAAATTTAATGTTTAAGGATATTAAAGACCCATCTAAATGGCAAAGTGATTTAAGAGATGAACTGGGAATTAACTGATAGGTTGCAAATTAGGAAGGGTTCAAAAGTCAGTCGTCACCCTGATCCGATAGCTATCGGATTTATTTCAGGGTCTTAACGCAAAATAGATGCTGAAATAAATTCAGCATGACGAACTTATCGTTCAAATAGCTTAAATTTCTTATTAATTCCAATCTTCCTCATTTATAACGAGGACAACTACATTTACAGCATAATGTGTAAATTAAGTGATGTAATCCCTATTTCTAATCCTTGTCGCAAATAAGGTTTTAGTCGACTTACTCTTTTTTTCCTAACTTTGATTTCAACAGGTTCGGAACATTTCAACCTTTTAACTTTACAACAATTTTTAATTCCTTTTAATGAATATTATAATTACAGGTGCCAGTAGCGGAATCGGTTTCGAAACCGCTTTAGAGTTTTGCTTACATAAAGAAAATAAAATTGTTGCCATTGCCCGTTCGGCAGATAAATTGCGCAAACTGCTGGAGATTGCCCGTGGCATCAATCCCGATTGTACACTTTTACCGGTAGAATTTGACATCGTAAATGATGATTATGCCGCGCTGATCCCTTTTTTAAAAGAACGTTTAGGTACAATAGATATCCTGATCAACAATGCAGGTGCTTTAATTAACAAGCCATTTTTAGAAACTACAGAATTGGATCTGGGAGAGATGTTACAGAGCAATGTGATTTCACATTTCAGAATGATCCAGAACCTATTGCCATTAATGCAAAGCGGAAGCCACATCATTAACATTGGCAGCATGGGTGGCTTTCAGGGAAGTGTTAAATTCCCCGGACTTTCTGCTTACTCGGCAAGTAAAGCAGCCTTGCACACGCTAACAGAATGTTTGGCTTTTGAATTAGCAGAAACAGGAATAAAAATCAACTGCCTTGCTTTAGGATCGGCACAGACAGAAATGCTGGAAGCAGCTTTTCCGGGATACCAAAGTCCGGTGATGGCTTTTGAAATGGGAAAATATGTTGCTGATTTTGCTAAAACCGGACATAAATTTTTTAATGGAAAAATTTTACCGGTAGCAGTTACTACACCATAATATGATAATTTTTAGTAATTTACGGCAGTAATTGAAAAACTAAAAAAAATCTATGGAAACAAATTCTCCCTTTAAAACAGTCGACAGTGGAAAAAATGCTGCTGTTGTAAGTTACATTTTTCTAATTGGTTGGCTAATATCGTACTTCGCCATGTACAAAGATAACAAAACAGCACTATCCAGCTATCATTTAAGACAGTCATTATTGCTTCATTTGGGCATGATTGTACTTAATGTGGCAGTAACCATATTAGTTATGATTATACCAACTGCAATATTTGGTTACTTAAATTATGTGGTTTATATTGCTTACCTTATTTTAATTATTTTAGGTGCTGTAAGTGCAAATAACAGCGAACTGAAACCGCTTCCGTTAATTGGCGACAAAGCTCAAACCATGTTTCCAAGTATTTAATAGAAGCTAAATATTCTTATTTAAAGTCTGGGTAGTTACCCGGACTTTTTTTTTGTTTTAATTGGTTTTCAACATTTTAATACACTTTATATATTTTTCATATCTTTAACCCCAACATATGAAGAAAATAATAGTCCCGATTTTGTTTTTCATTTTGTCTGCCACGGCAGGAAAAGCCCAAACAATCTTACCCGCACAATACCAGGAACTGGTAAAGAAATTAGTGGCCAATCTTCCCAAAAATGCTACGATTACAGAAAACAGTTCTTCCACAAATTCCACAACTCTTATCGATTTTGCCAAAAGTATGTTAGGTATCCCCTATCGTTACGCTACAAGCAACCCAAAAGTTGGTTTCGATTGTTCTGGCTTTGTGAGTTATGTATTTAGTAATTTCGGTTTCAAAGTTCCACGTTCCTCGAGAGAGTTTAGTTCTGCGGGTAAAGAAACCAGTTTAGAAAATGCAAAAGTGGGTGATGTGTTGATTTTTACAGGTACTAATTCCAGAATAAGAAAGATCGGTCATGTAGGAATTGTTTATTCCATTGATGAAAACGGGATCAAATTTATTCATGCCTCCTCTGGTAAAGCCCACCAGGTAACCATTACGGATCTTAACGGCCATTACAAAGACCGTTTCATGAAAATTGTAAGTATCCTTTAATTACTTTTTATACTTCCACATCCTTGTTTTGCCTTCTGCAAGCCATAACAAAGTAGTTTCCAATCTTTTTAATCTGGTAGCTTCTGTTTTGGCTTCTTCGAGCCATAAAATATAATCTTTTTTATTGGAAGGGCTGAAATTCTGGAATACCGCTAGCGCTGCAGGATCTTCTTGTAAAGCCTCCATAAAATATTCAGGTACAATAATTTCTTTTTTCTCTGTAGATTTTGGCTTTAACGGCAGTTTTATATTATCCTCATTTAATTGAATAGCCTGTTGAATATAGGCAATCAGGATTTCATCTGAAGGCAAATCATCAAAAGATTTTATTTTGCCTAATAAGCCCATGGATTCGGACTGTTCTTTAAAAATACCATATTCATCACTTATTAACGCTCCTTTCCAGAAACCAAAGGCACAATGATGCTTAAATGAAGCCATGTGACAAACTGTACCTTTATAATCAAAGAACGGCATCCCCCATTTAATTTTCTCTTCAATCCGGGCATCGGCCTTATGTACCAGATTCCTTAAATGATCTAAAATGGGAATGGCAAATTCCGCAGAATTGATAATGTATTGGTCAACTTGAACACTGGTATGCATAGCTGAAAATTTAGTTCATAAAGCTACAGCAAAACAACCTTTAAAGCAAGTTCTACCTCTCCGCTATTCAGAAATTTCTTTGCCAGTTCATGTAATTCCCTTTCGCGGTTGGTGCTGTCGCCAATGGTGGCATCGAGTATTTCTTTTACATCAGGATTTGTGCTGATCAGATCAATTTCTTCATCAGTAGGTATTTGCTCAACATTACCGAGCATACCTAAATCGTTTCCTGTTAACACTTTCGAAAAGCGGACTGATTGTGGTAGACGGTCTACACCAATACCTAATTTAGCCAAAGGTTTTGCTACCTTAAATAAGTTATCACTGGTAACTCTGCAATACCAATCTCCTCCCAAACGTGCAACAAGATCCATTTTATGCTGATCTATCCTGCCATTTTCATCTAAAACCGCTTCATTAATATGAATCACTTTTATTTCAGCCAGTACAAGGTTTCCGGCACCATGGTTCTCACCTAAAGAAATCACTTCATTCACCACACACTCAAACTGCACGGGCGCTTCTGCAACTCTTGGTGGTTGAACCAGGTCAGACTTTAACATGGTAAATCCTGCTTTCTCAAACTCATTTATGCCTTTAGCATATTCAGTACTGGCTAAACTCATCTGCTGCACCATATCGTAGTTTACAATATTAATCACACATTCTTTAACCTGCAGTACATTTTCCAAGCTATGTTTAGTGGTATTATCGCGCACTCTCCTCGATGGCGAAAAAATACAAATAGGTGGATTGGTGCTGAACATATTAAAGAAACTGAAAGGACTTAAATTTATATTTCCTTCAGTATCAATAGTGGAGGCAAAGCAGATCGGACGCGGAGCGATAGCGTATTGCAGGTAGTTTTGTAGTTCTACTGGCGTTAAATCGGAGGTGTTAAGTGATACCAAAACTTGAAATGATTAATTTGATAATGATTCTTTTTTGAAGCAATAGTTATCAGGAAATAGCTGAATTTCCATACGCTATTATTCTGATGGAAACATCGGAATGAAAACTGCTGTATGCTTTATCTAACAAAGTTGAATAAAGTAATCTAAACCTGAATTCGTTCTAATTATATAGTTCTTTATTTTTTTTTTGCAACGATCGTCATGCTGAACTTGTTTCAGCATCTAACCTGTAGATCCTGAAATAAATCCGATAGCTATCGGATCAGGATGACGATTGCATAATAATCCAGCATTAAACATATTAACTGCTAAGTAATTACAATTAATTTAAGAAACCTTCTTACTTCTTCAACGCCAGGATCGAAAAATCCGTATCAGCTTTCGTAATGGTATTGGTCAATGCACCTAAGCCTGTTATCTCCATTTCTACAACATCGCCCGGCTGTAACCACTGTACTTTATAGTTAGGATCGTTTAACAAACCGGTACCGTTCAGCTCTAAAAAACAGCCTGTTCCAACGGTTCCGGAACCGATTACATCACCAGGGAGAATATCTACACCGTAGGCACAACGTTCAATAATTTCGGCGAAAGTCCAGTCCATATCAGCGGCGTTTCCTTTAGAAACTTCGATGCCATTTACGCGGCAAGTCATCTTTAGGTCGTAAGCATTACCAACGTGTCCTTCTTTCGGCGCAACCTTATACTGCAATAACTCATCAGGTGTTACCAGCCATGGGCCAATTACGGTAGAAAAATCTTTTCCTTTTGCAGGACCTAAATTCAACAACATCTCTTCCATCTGCAAAGTACGTGCGCTCATATCATTCATGACCATATAACCTGCAATATATTCATCAGCTTCGGCAGCTTTAATATTTCTACCTTTTTTACCAATAACAATGGCGAGCTCCAGTTCGAAATCCAGCTTATCAAAATGATCTGGCATGCATTCAATTTCTCCTGTTCCCTGAATAGCATTATGATTAGTGAAATAAAAGATCGGGTATTCATCAAATTGAGGAATCATATCTACCTTTCTGTTTCTACGTGCCGCAGCAACATGTTGCCTGAAAGCGTAACCATCACGACAACTGGTAGGATGTGGAACAGGAGCCAAAATTTCGTAAAAAATTTCTTCTTTAGCAGCTAAACTACCCTCTTTTATTTGATCGTCTATCCTTTTTGCTCTTTCCATTAACACTTCGCCACCCTGCAAAAACATACTCATATTATCTGGAAGCAATTTATCGCAACTATTTAAGTTATAAATATGTCCGTCGATAAATATGCCAAGATGCTCCCTGTCTTCGGTCTTATAAGATACTAGTTTCATATATGATTTGGTTAAATATGCGGTAAAGCTAAGAAATTAGCCCATTCAAAATAAAACTTGAGCGTTATTATTTTAATGCACTAAACTTTTGAAGAGGTAATTAAAGATAATTAAAATTTTAACTTTTAAATAAAATACTTACCTTGGTACCATTAAAACCATGATCTTAAAAGCATTACATATTAATCTGGTTAACGACGCTATTGCAGCCCGTCGCTATAAGATGCTATCCAAGCTGATCATGGCTCAGTATTCACTGTAATTTCATTCACATTTCTTTTTAAATTTAAACGCATCGTCGTTTTAATTGTTAATTCATTAGGATTTTTTCTTTCTAACCATAACACCATTTAATTATGCCTGTTTATCATAAATTGGGGCAGATTCCAGCTAAGCGACACACGGTTTTTCGTAAACCTGATGGAAATCTTTATGCCGAAGAATTGGTATCAACCGAAGGTTTTTCCAGTTTATATTCATTGGTTTATCACTGCCACCCGCCAACCATTGTAAAACACTTAGGTGAGCCTTACAACGTTGAACCCAAAATAGCGCGCGAAAAGCACCTGAAACACACCAGTTTAATCGGTTTCAACATTAAACCGGAAGATGATTTTCTAAAAAGCAGAAAAGCCATTCTGGTAAATAGCGATCTGCATATCGTTTTAGCTGCACCAAGAAAATCGATGACCGATTATTTCTACAAAAATAGTCAGGCGGACGAGATGATCTTCGTACATGAAGGCTCTGGAAAACTAAAAACGGGATTCGGAGAAATTAAGTTTGCTTATGGCGATTATCTGATTATTCCAAGGGGCACCATTTATCAGATGGAATTTGATACTGAACAGAACAGGTTGTTCATTGTAGAAAGTTTTAGTCCTTTAAGGGCGCCAAAAAGATATTTAAATCAATATGGACAGTTAATGGAGCATGCGCCTTATTGTGAGCGCGACTTAAGATTACCAGAGAACCTGCAAACACATGATGAGTATGGCGATTTTAAAGTTCTCATTAAAAAACAGGGTTTAATTTATCCCTACACTTATGGTACACATCCTTTTGATTATGTAGGCTGGGACGGTTATCATTATCCCTATGCTTTCTCTATCCACGATTTTGAGCCGATAACAGGCCGATTACACCAACCACCTCCGGTTCACCAAACTTTCGAAGGACACAATTTTGTGGTTTGCTCGTTTGTTCCCCGAAAATACGATTATCATCCCGATTCGATTCCAGCACCATATAACCACAGCAATGTAGATAGCGACGAAGTGCTTTATTATGTAGATGGTGATTTTATGAGCCGCAAAAGCGTGGTGAAAGGACAGATTACCCTGCACCCTGGGGGTATTCCACACGGACCACATCCGGGTACTGTAGAAAAATCGATTGGAAAAGAAAAAACAGATGAGCTGGCAGTAATGATCGATCCTTTTAAGCCTTTAATGCTTACACAGGACGCCGTGGATATCGAAGACGAAAATTATCACAAAAGCTGGCAGGAAGGATAGTTGGGAGTCTTGAGCCGGAAGTCTGGAGACTGGGGTCCAAAGATTAGGGCGGTTAAACAATATCTCAGTCTTAAGTCCTTATTCGGAAGACAGAAGACCAAGGCCAGAAGATATGAGGGGTTAAACAACAGTAAAACTTTTCAATCTTAAAACATTACAATAACAAAAACATTAAAACCTTACAACATACAAAACAATGGAAACACAAACATTCGCAGAAAAAATATCAAAAGCACCAGATTTTCTGCCTATTAACGGAACAGATTATATCGAATTTTACGTGGGCAACGCCAAGCAGGCTGCTCATTATTATAAAACGGCATTTGGTTTTCAAAGTTTAGCCTACGCCGGGCCAGAAACTGGCGTGCGCGATCGTGCATCTTATGTATTGCAACAGGGTAAAATCAGGCTGATCTTAACCACAGCATTAAAATCTGATCATCCAATATCGGAACATGTTAAAAAACATGGCGATGGCGTAAAAGTATTGGCGCTTTGGGTAGATGATGCATATAGTGCCTATGAAGAAACTACAAAACGTGGTGCTAAACCATACATGGAGCCTAAAACCTTAACAGATGAACATGGCGAAGTTAAAATGAGCGGAATTTACACTTATGGCGAAACAATACACATGTTTATTGAGCGTAAAAATTATAATGGAACTTTTATGCCAGGTTACCGTGTGTGGGAAAGCGATTATCAACCTGCCGATGCTGGTCTGTTATACATTGATCATTGCGTGGGCAATGTAGGTTGGAACCGCATGAACGAAGCCGTACAATGGTATGAGGATGTAATGGGTTTTGTAAATATTCTATCTTTTGATGATAAGCAGATCAACACAGAATATTCGGCTTTGATGAGTAAAGTGATGAGTAATGGCAACGGTTTTTCAAAATTCCCGATCAATGAGCCTGCAGAAGGCAAAAAGAAATCACAGATTGAAGAATACCTGGAATATTATGAGGGCGAAGGCGTTCAGCATATTGCCGTAGCTACAAAAGACATTGTTAAAACAGTTAAAGAATTAAAATCGCGCGGCGTTGAATTTTTAAGTGCTCCACCAGAAGCCTATTATGATATGATGCCTCAACGTGTAGGCAAAATTGATGAAGAAATAGCCTTATTGGAGAGCCTGGGTATTTTAGTTGATTGTGATGAAGAGGGTTATCTTTTGCAGATTTTTACCAAACCAGTTGAAGACCGTCCTACTCTTTTCTTCGAGATTATTCAACGTAAAGGTGCACAGAGTTTTGGCGCGGGTAACTTTAAAGCATTATTCGAATCGTTGGAGCGTGAGCAGGAATTAAGGGGTAATTTGTAATAGCGAATTAAGTGATGTATTTAATTTAAGGCGTCACCCTGATCCGATAGCTATCGGATTTATTTCAGGGTCTCAGACAAAAGATACTGAAACAAGTTCAGCATGACGACGATCCAAAATCAAGCACAAAAAAGAGCAGGTTCAAACCTGCTCTTTTTTAGTTTTAATCAAATAATTATTTAAATTTAGTTACACACAAACATTTAAACCTTAATTATTATGAGAACAAAATTAACGCTGGTTTTATTACTGGCTGCATCATTCAGTGGCTTCGCACAAACAAAGGCCGAAATTGTTAAAAACATCAATCAACTATTGGCAAAAGCCATCGGCGGAACCAATATTACTTTGCATAATGGTACGGAAACAGCATTTACCATTACAGCAAATTCATTTTCAATTGATGAGGAAATGAATTTCGGGGTTTTTACAATGGGAAAAACATTTGCCAGTTCAGATCGTGCCACGGAAGAAACCAGCACCAAATCTCAAATACAGACCTGGAATGGGTTCAAGGTCAGTCCTGAACAGAATAACCCAAAAATTAAATCAGTTTATCCGGTTATTAATAAACTAGAGGCTGAGCCTGATCATGATAAAAACGGAATTAAATATTATTGTTTAACTGGTGATGAAGAGAAATTGATAGTTGCGTTAACACAGCTGCAAGGACTTTATAAGAGAAAATAGTTTTCGATTAATACCGTCATTTCGAGCGAAGTGCAACGCAGTCGAGAAATCTTTTAAAGTGCTATAAAACCAAAGATTTCTTCAGCGAAGCCGACAACCTAGGGATTCTGCGAAGATTTTATTTTAATAAATTTCTCCCCACCTGTACGGGCATCCACTTCGCGTTACTCCGGTCGAGATGATGGCCGGTCTATCAGAATCTTTAGATGATCGCTTCGCTAAGAACTCGAAAGCCCAGTGAAGCTAAATCTTTCTAATAGATTTCTCCATTTCGCTGCGCTTCAGTCGAGATGACGTCTTTTTTATTTAGCTCGTCATTCCCGCTCAGGCGGGAATCTTAATGCTTATGAAACATAACATGCATTAAGATTCCCAACCAAGTTGGGAATGACGAAACTTTTCTAAACTACAACACTTCCCCCAAATGTTTATAATTCGATTTTATCGTATCCAGCACCTCGCTCATTTTCCCACCCAGCATTAATTTTGTCATCGATTCTGTCATGCCTTTGATTTGTGCCCATTCTATTTTTGGTGGCATGGCTAAAGCATTTGGATTCGTCATGATATTTAACAAAACTGGTCCGTCTTCATTTAATGCATGACTGATCGCGGTTTCTACTTCTTCTGGTTTAGCTATGGTTATTCCTTTAAAACCCATAGCCTGTGCTACCAATGCAAAATCAGGATTAATCATATCTGTTTCATTGTCAGGCAAACCATCAACTTCCATTTCCAACTTTACCATTCCCAGGGCCCTGTTGTTAAATACAATCAGTTTTATTGGTAGGTTATATTGTTTAATGGTAGCCAAATCACCTAGGAGCATTGATAGACCACCATCACCACATAACGCAATTACTTGTTGTTCCGGATGTGCCAATGCCGCACCAATGGCCATCGGCATCGCATTCGCCATTGAGCCATGGTTAAAAGAACCCAGCATTTTGCGTTTACCCGTTCCATCTATAAAACGTGCACCCCAAACGCAGCACATTCCGGTGTCTACCGTAAAAATGGCATCATCAGCCGCTAAACGGTTTATGGTTTCGGCTACAAATTCAGGTTGTATTTTATTTTCCTCACCCTGATCTTTAACATAAACCTGCTGTCTTTCTTTCACTTTCTGATAAAACTCCAATTGAGATTTTAAGAAACCATCATCTTTCTTTTCAGTAAGTAGTGGCAATAATGCTTTTATCGAATCGCTGATGTTGCCGCATAAACCCATGGTAAGTTTAGCCCTCCTGCCCAAACGTTCGGGTTTTTCATCAATCTGCACAATTTTATTCTTAACAGGCATAAAATTTACGTAAGGAAAATCGGTCCCCAGTAAAAGCACTACATCAGCCTCGTGCATGGCATGATAGCCCGATGGTTGTCCTAAAAGGCCAGTCATTCCCACTTCATATGGATTATTATATTGTATGCCCATTTTTCCTCTGAAAGAAAACCCTACAGGTGCTTTTAATTTAGCTGCTAATTCTACCACCTCATCATGCGCTTCGGCAGCACCTATGCCACAGTAAATCATAATTTTCTTTTCACCATTAAGCAGGTCTGACAAATCTTTCAACTCCTGGTCGGAAGGACGGATCACTGGCTTATTAGTGAATAATTGCATAGAAGTTACACTTTCCACTGCATCCAGTTGTGCAACATCGCCAGGCAAACCAAAAACGGCAACACCTTTTTTATGAATGGCGTGCTGAACGGCCGTTTGAAACATCCTTGGCACCTGCTCGGCAGTGGTAGCTACCTGGTTATAGTAACTACAATCATCAAATAATTTTATGGTGTTTGTTTCCTGAAAAAAGTCCATTCCAAATTCGCCTGTCGGAATGGTTGATGCAATGGCAATCACCGGAACATGGCTTCGGTGTGCATCATAGAGGCCGTTAATCAGGTGTACATGGCCTGGCCCACAACTACCCGCACAACAAGCAATCCCGTCAAGTTCTGCTTCGGCTGCCGCTGCAAAGGCACCAGCCTCTTCATTGCGTACGTGGATCCACTTTATCTTGCCATTTCTTCTTACTGCGTCGTTAAAATAATTTAAACTATCTCCTGTAACGGCATAAACTCTTTTTACACCAACCTCAACCAGCATTTCAACCAGTTGTTCTGCAACATTTTTACCCATGAAAATATTTTTAAATGATGGATTTTATATAGCTAATAAATAGCAGAAACTGATGTATTGTTTTAGGCTAAAAGCAAAAAGAACCAATCTGACCTTGAAAAGACTTTAGATCAAATGTAACATCAATAAAGCTGTAATAGCTGAATAAAGTTTCTTCACTAAAACTTCATAAATGAAGTGCACCTTTGATATAACAAAACACGAAGCGATTTCAATTTTGTTAAATTCTAAAAACTCATAATTAGTTTTTTAGTTTTCCGGTTACCCTTATCTGATACCTCATGTATTGCAAAATACATGAGGTTTTTTGTTTAAATTAGCCAATAATCTCAGATCGAATTAGTGAAACATTTTGAAGGTTTTCTATATATATTTAATTGTAATCGTCACCCTGATCCGATAGCTATCGGATTTATTTCAGGGTATATCTAAAGGAAAGATGCTGAAACAAGTTCAGCATGACGATCGCATCAAGGCCAGAAGTTCAAGAGTTAGTTAATATGATAAATATTACTCGAGCCTAAGTAAATTCCTACTATCGAGTCTTTATGAAAAGCGAATTAAGCCGCGTACTAATTTTAATGTTACTTGTTACATTTGGTTTTACAACTGCAAAATCAGGTGTCTCCAGCTTTTTTTAAAAAAAGTAAGGGTTGATTCTAAAAAAAATCACTCCGTACTTTCTTTAAGGATCTGGTACAAATCGGTTGTACCTCCATCAAACTTGGTTCCGTTTATAAAAAGAGAAGAGGCTGTCTCAGAAATGATTTTGGAGATTTTTGGCAGAATAATATTTTGAAAGGGCGTCATTCCCGTGCAAACGGGAATCTTAATGCGATAGAGCGGCAACTAAATAAGTCCATACCAAAGCATTAAGATGCCCAGTCAAGCTGAGCATGACGACATCGCCAAATTTAATTCTCATGCTATTACTGAATCTGTTATTGTGAGACAGCCTCTTCTCTAAAATCACTCCGTACTTTCCTTAAGCATTTGGTACAAATCAGTTGCGCCTCCGTCAAACTTGGTTCCGTTTACATAAAATGATGGTGTTCCATTTACGCCACTACGCATACCGCTGTCAAAATTGTCTTCTATAATAGTTTTGATCTCTTCTGAAGCACTATCTTTCTGAAATTGTTCTAAATCCAACCCAATGGTTTCGGCAAGTTCGTCAAATAGCTCAGCATTTAAGCGGTACTGGTTTTCGTAGAGTGCATCGTGCATTTCCCAAAACTTACCCTGTAACGCTGCGGCTTCAGCGGCAATCGCTGCCGGGAAAGCAAATTCGTGTGCATTGGCCAAAGGAAAATGGCGGAAAACAAATCTGATCTGATGACCAAAAGTTTCTTCAATTTCTTTCATGATGGGATAAGCATCTCCACAGTATGGACACTGATAATCGCCAAACTCAACAATGGTAATACTTGCCGAATCATCACCTTGAATATGATCCTGACTATTTATTTCGGGTTTTAATATACTCATCGCTTTATTTCTTGTTTAATTCTTCCAATGCATCCAAGATACCATCCGCACCAGGGTTAACCGCTACAGGTGACAAATAACTCCATGCAATTTTACCTTCTTTATCAATTACAAAAAGTGCCCGTTTACTTTCGCCAACTTCTTCATCATACACACCATAAGCTTTAGACACAGCGCCTTTTGGTTCAAAATCAGCCAATAGCGGGAAATGTAGTTTTCTATTTTCTTCAAAGGCCAGGTGGCACCAAACACTATCAACAGACACACCAAAAATCTGTGCATCATATTTATTAAAATATTTGAGCATTTCGTTATAAAGTGCCATTTGGTCGCTGCATACCGGGCTCCAATCCGCAGGGTAAAAAGCCAGAATAACATTTTTGCCTTTAAAATCCTTAAGTTTTATTTTCTGATCGGGGGTAGCATTTAATTCGAAATCTGGTGCTGTATCGCCTTTTTGTAACATATTAGGAACCTTAAAATGTAAATCATTAGTAAAACACTACTAAAACCATCTTGTTTTGTAACAAAATATTAACCCAATTTTTGCCGTTTGATTAAATAAGACTGCAGGATTGGATAAAAACCCTCTTTCATATCGGCATCGATTAAGTCAATTTTATATTGAGCACATTTTAGCATAATCTGCTGCCGGTAAGTAGAAACCGCTGTTATATAATTCTCCTTTACCTGATTGGTATGGACTTTAATCGTTTCTCCGGTTTCCATATCAATAAACTGGTAAGGGCGGTTTTCAAAATTAAAATCTACCTCTTTTGTTTTATCAACCACATTAAAAACCACAACCTCGTGTTTGTTAAACTTAAGGTGTTGCAGCGCATCAAAAAACTGATCGGTTTTATCGGTATTGGTTTGGGTATTAAACAGGTCACTGAAGATAATAACCAAAGAACGTTTGTGGATCAGTTCTGCTACCTGGTGCAGCGCCTCACTTAAATTGGTCTGTGCATTTACCTTTGGTTGCTGTAGTAATTCTTCCAGTTGGGCAAATAAAAATTTCTGATGTACCGTAGTGGATTTTGCGGGAGAATTGAACAATATTTCATCGGTAAATAAGCTTAGTCCGAAAGCATCACGTTGTTTCTTCAGCAAGTACATTAAAGATGCTGCAGCCTGTATGGAGAAAATCAGTTTGTTATTTTTCGGTTCCGGAAAGTACATGGATGAAGAAACATCAATCACAAATTGACAACGCAAATTGGTTTCTTCTTCAAAACGTTTGCTATAAAGTTTATCAGTTTTAGCGTACAATTTCCAATCAATATTTTTAACGTTATCTCCGTTATTATATTGACGGTGTTCAGCAAACTCAACCGAAAAGCCATGAAAAGGACTTTTATGCAGGCCTGTGATAAAACCCTCAACCACTTGCTGGGCGAGCAATTCTAAATTACCATAACTTGTTTCGTTCTCGTAGTTTACAACCTGCATATCGTAAAGCTAGTAAAATACTTGTAAAAACTAATCAGGTTTGGATGGCAAAAATATGTTTTATTAATCAGCATAGCTCTGAGGTACATGAATATTTTTTAAGTGATTTGGAAAGCAATTGCAGTACTTAGAGGATCATGCAGCCCCGCCCCCGCTTCTGCCGATTGAAAAATCGGCATCTCGCTACGGTCGGGTTTAGGTGGCAAAGATTGTGCTACTACCTGTGGTAAATAAACCCGATGGCAGTGGTAGCTGCCGACCTCGCGCGGACACTACAAACGGACAGCGGGACCGAAAATGCGATGAAAAACTGAACACACATTTCCTAAAACCAAAAAATCGTTTGAACACCTAACAAAAAACCTTTCTTTCGAAAGATAATAAAAAAGACGTAGCAGGTTTGTGAAACCTGCTACGTCTAAAACCTAAAATACAAAGATCTATTTTTCATTTAAAATGCCTAAAATTGGCTCAAGTCCTGCCTTTATTTCTGCAAAGGATAATACTAAAGATGTATTGGGCTTTATTATGGCTTTAATCACCTTATTTCCAAATAAGTAATAACGGGTTTCTATACTATTTTTAATTTTAAAATCTTTCAAATAAATCGGCTTATCGTAAACCGTTTCTTTTTTATAAAGGAAAAATAAGTTTTTGTTGTTAAAGTAGTAATCGATTTCAGCCTTTCCAGTTTCACCATAAAAAACACAATGTATTTTTTTAAGTGCAGCTTTACTGTAATAGCCGGTCACCACGCCACCCTCTGCCGACATGCCGAAAGCATCTCTTTTTTTCTTTTTATAAAACTTCAGTTTTTTGTTGATCGATGCAAAATCAGATTTGATTTTCTTTATAATAGCCAAGCTATCTATAGCATTATTAATTGGATTTTTATCAGCTGAAAATGTGTTATGGCTACTACAAATAATAATAGCTATCAACAATGCGAGAAGCTTTTTAAAATTATTTTCCATTTTTTAAATCTTTAATACTTTTCCCAAAAGTCATCTGAAAGTGTGGATAATCTTTAAAGCCCTTCCAATTCCCTCCCCACTCAAATCCGAGTTGTTCTCCAATTTGAACGACTTCTCTTGGCAAAATACTCCAAATTGCCTGGCCTTCTTTCACAATTACCACATCCATAGCTAAAGCATAATTATGGTAACTTGAACCACCCTTTGCCTTGGTAACAATATTACCTGGAGTTGTTCTCCCCTGATTATATAACGCGTTTTGTTCAGCAATCGTTCTTAACGCTTGCACAATCCTCAATTGTATCCCAAGTTCCTCTTCAACTGTATTGATAAATTCTCTTGCAGGATTTTGCAATCTTCTATCTAAAGTTAAAATTCTTTTATTTGTTGTATCATCCCAAGTTGGCCTTAAATGTCTGGGTAATCCATTTTCAACAATTAATAGCAAAGAGTTTGCCTTTTTGTTAAACTTTATCACTCTTCTTCTATCCCAAAATATTCCCGAATCGAGATGATAATAATCTATATCAACTCCACCTTTTGCAGATTTTTTTTCAACTAAATAATTTTTATGAATAGTATCAATAATTAACGTTATTGAAGAGCTGGAGTAAGAACATGAGTTAAAACTCTGAAATGATTTAAAAGGATCATAAAAAGTAAATAAAATACCTGCATTCCTTTTTTCCTTTAAAGAATATTCCATAATTATATTATTAATGTTTTGACAAATAATTATTAAATCACAATAAAATAAATAGGGAATAATAATTTTACAGCAATTAAAATGCCATAATATTCAAAGCTTATAAATTTTAAAAACCTGCAAGGTTTGGACAGAACTGATAAAATAATACCCCGCAAGTTAAACCTGCGGGGTATTATCGGAAAATATTTTCAATTTATTTTCGATTCTTTTTGGTTGCTCACCAAACAGTTTTATCAAATATTACTTCTTCGCAATCCTATACAAATGCCCGTTATCAGTTACTGAATAAAGCGCTCCGTCTTTACCTTCTGCCATATCGCGGAAACGTTCGCCCTTACCTTCCAGTAACCGCTCTTCGCCAACAACTTTATTATCTTTAATAACCAAACGGATAATGTGCGAACCGCCCAAACCGCCTACAAATAAATTGCCTTTCCACTCGGCTATACTATTACCGTTGTAAAACGCAATACAACCAGGTGAAATACTTGGATTCCAGTAATAAACCGGTTGTTCCATTCCTTCTTTTTGCTGAATGCCATCACCCACTTTTTTACCGCTGTATTCTGTTCCGTAGGTAATAATAGGCCAGCCATAATTTTTGCCTGGCTTAATAATGTTTACTTCATCACCACCTTTAGGGCCAAATTCGGCTTCCCATAAATCGCCCGTTTGAGGGTTAATGGCTAAACCATCCGGGTTACGGAGACCATAGGCATAAATTTCAGGTCGGGCATCGGCTTTACCTGCAAACGGGCCGTTTGCAACCGCTTTTCCGTCTGGGGTAAGGTGCAAAATTTTACCCAATGAAGAATTTAAATATTGTGCCTGTATCCTGATATCGTTACCAGAACGTTCGCCTGTACTTACAAATAAATTTCCGTTTTTATCAAAAACAATTCTCGATCCGTACTGAAGTTTGCCTGTATAAGCTGGTGTAGCACGGTAAATAATGGTCTGGTTTTCTATCGAAGTTTCATTTGCAGCCAGTTTACCTTTGGCTATGGCTAATAAAACGCCTTTATCCTGTGGCTCTGAATAAGCCCAATAAATCATTCTATTTTTTGCAAAGTTTGGGTCTAAGGTTACATCCAGTAAACCACCCTGACCAGATGGATCTACTTTTGGTAAACCTGTGATTTTTTTACTCGATTCCCCATTGGCATTTAAAATTACCATAGTACCTTGTTTTTGGGTAATTAAAAACCGTCCATCAGGAAGTACCGAAATTGCCCATGGATTTTCCAATTTTTCATTGATGACTGTAATATCCAAAGGGGTTTTGGTTTTTACGCCTGCAATTCTGGTCTGCCCGGCAAAAGCTGGCTTATAATCAGCAGATGGAGGGTTAGTTTCAACCGGATTTTGCGCCGATACACAAGCAATATTTGCACAGTTTAGGGCGAGGCCTCCCAATAAAATCCCTAAAGTTTTATTATTAAATAATTGAATAGACATGATGGTTAGTTTTTTGATTAAAGAAACAAAATTATGCTCGCAATAAAAAACCCAAATCCATTAAATGAACTTGGGTTTTTGTAATATTATTAGTGAAGTTTTGAAGATTTTGCTTTTACCTTCAACCTTTATTTAAGCCAATTGCTTGTTTAATTTTTCTGCTAATACCGATTTTGGAACAGCGCCAACTTGTTTGTCAACCACTTCGCCACCTTTAAAGTATAATAGGGCAGGAATATTACGGATACCAAACTGCATTGAAATTTGAGGGTTGTTATCAACGTTTACTTTTCCAACTACCGCTTTACCATCATATTCTTTAGCGATCTCTTCTACAACTGGACCAACCATGCGACAAGGGCCACACCATTCTGCCCAAAAATCTACTAATACGGGTTTATCTGATTTTAATACAAGCTCCTCGAAGTTTGCATCTGTGATTTCTAATGCCATAATTAATTTTTTTTATGTTCAAATATATGTATTCAATTGTAATGCCACCAATTCTGTAATGCCAATTTGACATTATTTTGGTAAATGTGCTGAGCGCTTAGTGGCTAGCGTTAAGCGTAAAGATCATTCGAAAACGCTTGGCGCCAAACGCAGAACGCTAATTCAATTTATAGTTTACAACATTCATTCCCATTAATTGTTCTAAGAACTTGTTGTTGGGGTTTATTTTTAAATTCTTCGAAGGCAAATCAAGCATAATCTGTTTTTCGCTATCAAAAACCGCAAAATTAAGTTGGCAGTTTTGCTGCTCGGAATTTGCCTTATTGTCTGCTAATATAGCCTCAATTTCTCTCATTAACTGATCGTTAACCCGCTCTATAGGCACCTGAATAGTTAAACTTTTCGCTAATTTATCACGCAGTTCAGACATGAGGTTAATTGCTGTGATTTTAAATTCCCAATCGCCAGCTTTTCCGAAACGTTCGCCTACCCTTCCCCTAATCTGCAAGAAATATCCTTCAGTTAAAAATGATTTAAACTTTAAAAAATCTTCACCAAACAAAGCCATTTCGCAGGCATCGTCGTAATCTTCAAAAACAAATGTTCCGAAAGGTTTACCTGTTTTCGTAATCCGTTGCGATGCCGTTACCACCAGGCCACCTACACAAAGCTCGCGGTTTTTCAGTTTTTCGAATTCGGCCAAAACCTCTTCATTGCTATCGCCCATACGCACTTTGTTGATGATACTGAGCTGCCGGACACTGTTTGTACAAAATTTATCGAGTTCGAGTTTATAGTTATCCAACGGGTGACCGGAAAGGAAAATCCCGATCGCATCTTTTTCATATTTCAACCTGTCCATTAAGGCCCACTCTGGTGAAACAGGTAAACTCGGCTCTAAAATCAGATCGGCTTTTGAGCCGCCAAAGAGCGAAGCCTGCGACGTGCTTTCATTATTCTGAAAATCATTGGCATATTTAATAATTTTTTCAATGCCATTCATTTTATCATTTGGACCTATATAAAAATACTGTGCCCTGTGTCCACCAAATGCATCGAAAGCACCACTGTACACAAAACTCTCGTAAGCTTTTTTATTTACAATACGCGTATTGGAACGCTTGGCAAAATCGTACACACTGGCATAAGGTCCGTTGGCTGAGCGTTCTTCGATAATACTCTCTACCGCCTTCTCACCTACACCTTTTACTGCAGACATCCCGAAGCGGACTTCGCCTTTGGCATTTACCGAGAATTTAAGATCAGATTCGTTTACATCCGGGCCTAATACGGTAACACTCATCTGGCGACACTCTTCCATAAAGAACGCCACCTGCTTAATATCACTCATGTTATTGGATAGTACCGCAGCCATATATTCGGCCGGATAATGTGCTTTCAAATAAGCCGTTTGATAAGCAATCCATGCATAACAGGTAGAGTGTGATTTATTGAAGGCATAGGATGCAAATGCTTCCCAATCCTTCCAGATTTTCTCTAAAACCGCCGCATCATGCCCCTTTTCCGAAGCTTGTTTCACAAACTTTGGTTTCATTTTATCCAAAACGTCTTTCTGTTTCTTACCCATAGCCTTACGCAGAACGTCGGCCTCACCTTTGGTAAAGCCAGCCAGCTTTTGCGATAAAAGCATTACCTGTTCCTGGTAAACCGTAATTCCGTATGTTTCCTTTAAATATTCCTCGCAGGCATCCAGATCGTACTTAATTTCTTCCTCGCCATTTTTACGACGAACGAAACTTGGAATATACTCCATTGGTCCCGGGCGGTATAAGGCATTCATGGCAATTAAATCGTCGAAAACCGTTGGTTTAAGCTCTTTCATGTATTTCTGCATACCCGGACTCTCATACTGGAAAATACCGATAGTTTCACCACGCTGGAAAAGCTCATAGGTTAATACATCATCAATCGGGAAATTATCGGGATTGAGGTCGATGCCGTGCCTTTTCTTAACCAGTTTCACCGTATCCTTAATCAGGGTTAAGGTTTTTAACCCCAGGAAGTCCATTTTTAATAAACCGGCGCTTTCTACAACCGAGTTATCAAACTGGGTAACATATAAATCAGAATCTTTAGCTACAGATACAGGAACGAAATTGGTAATATCGCTCGGTGTAATAATCACGCCGCAGGCATGAATACCCGTATTCCGCAGCGATCCTTCTAAAATCTGTGCCTGCTGAATGGTTTCGGCACTTAAATCTTTCAGACTGCCCAGGTTTTTCAGTTCTACAACTTTCTCATATTCATCGGGCCTTAAAGCATCTTTTAAACTTTTTTCGTCGAGGTTAAAGATTTTGGCCAGCTTCATATTCGGAATCAGCTTGGCAATTTTATCGGCCTCAAACAGAGGCAAATCTAATACGCGCGCCGTATCGCGGATAGACGATTTGGCGGCCATGGTACCATAAGTAATAATCTGTGCTACCTGGTTGGCACCATACTTATTAATTACATAATCCATTACACGGCCACGCCCCTCATCATCAAAGTCGATATCGATATCGGGCATGGATACACGGTCGGGATTTAGGAAACGCTCAAAAAGGAGGTCGTATTTAATCGGGTCGATATTGGTAATCCCGAGGCAATAAGCTACTGCTGAACCTGCAGCTGAACCCCTGCCCGGCCCTACCGATACATCAAGGTTACGAGCCTCGGCAATAAAATCCTGTACAATCAGGAAATAACCCGGATAACCCGTTTTTTCTATCGTTGCCAGCTCGAAATCCAAACGTTCGATAATATCATCGGTTAAGGTTCCATAGCGGCGTTTCGCACCTTCGTACGTTAAATGTCTTAAAAACTTATTCTCCCCACGTTTTCCACCATCGGCTTCATCTTCGGCAACCAAAAATTCTTCAGGAATATCGAATTTTGGTAAGAGTACTTCGCGGGCAAGTTTATAAATTTCAATTTTATCAAGGATTTCCTGAATATTTAAAATCGCTTCCGGCAGATCAGCAAAAAGTGCCTTCATTTCATCAGCCGATTTGAAATAGTATTCCTGGTTAGGTAAACCATAACGATAACCACGGCCGCGGCCTATTGGTGTGGCTTGCTTTTCGCCATCTTTTACACAGAGTAAAATATCGTGCGCGTTCGCATCTTTCTTATTTACATAATAAGTATTGTTGGTTGCCACCAGTTTAACGGCATGTTTACGGGCAAAAGCAATTAATGTTTCGTTTACACGGTCTTCATCTTCCTGTTTATGGCGCATTACCTCTAAATAGAAATCGTCGCCAAACATTTCCTTCCACCAGATCAATGCTTCTTCTGCCTGGCTTTCGCCCATGTTTAAGATCTTACTGGAAATCTCACCGCCCAGGTTACCTGATAAAACAATGATATCTTCCTTGTATTGCTCAATAATCTGCCTATCGATACGAGGTACATAATAAAAACCCTTGGTATAAGCTATCGACGACATTTTGGCGAGGTTATGATAGCCCTTTTTGTTTTTAGCCAGCAATACCATCTGGTAGCCGTTGTCTTTTGCCGTACGGTCTAAATGGTTTGCACATACGAAAAACTCTACCCCTACTATGGGTGTCATGACCACTTCGGTAGGGCGTTCGCCAGCTTCTATTGCCGCAGCGTTTTTGGCTTCGGCAGCTTTATTATGATTAAGTACGTTGTTAACAAAATGGAAAGCACCCATCATGTTGGCATGATCGGTCATGGCTACCGCGGGCATTTTCTGTGCGGCAGCGGCTTTTACCAGATCAGGAATGCTAATGGTACTCTGTAGTACCGAAAACTGCGTATGATTATGCAAATGCACAAAAGTTGCCGCAGCAAGCTCTTGTTTATTATCTGCCAGTGTTTGTTTAGAAATTCCGCTGCCTTCAGTTTTCTGCTGGCGTTTTCGGATTTCATCGGATGCAGCCTTTAAATTGACGTGTTTTAATCCAATGCCTTCAATTAGGCCAGGATTTACCTCCCTAAAACGAGGGAAATATTCTACATCAACAAGCAGTTCTTCTTTTTTGAAAACCTCTCTCTTGATCAGCTCCAGAAAACAACGCGTAGTTGCCTCCACATCGGCAGTAGCATTGTGGGCTTCATTAAATGGTTCACCAAATAAATAGGAATGCAATTCGGTTAAGGTTGGCAATTTAAATTTACCACCTCTACCTCCAGGCAATTGTAAAAGTTGTGCCGTAACTTCGGTACAGGTATCTAAAACAGGCATTTCGGCCAGGCGGTTGGCTACACCGAAACGGTGAAACTCGCAGCCCATAATGTTCACATCGAAACCAACATTTTGCCCTACAATAAATTTGGCTTTGTTTAAAACTTCGTTAAACTTGACCAACATTTCGTCGAAACCGATACCTTGTTCTACAGCCAGTTCGGTTGAGATTCCATGGATGCGTTCGGCATCGTAAGGTATATTAAATCCCTCTGGTTTAACCAGATAATCCTGATGTTCAACCAATCTCCCCATCTCATCGTGCAGCTGCCAGGCAATCTGTATACAACGTGGCCAGTTATCCGTATCGGTAATGGGTGCATTGTAATTGCGGGGCAAACCCGTGGTTTCAGTATCAAAAATTAAGTACATATTGTGCGGCAAAGAATTAACCGATGTAAAATAATAACGGTTCTTCAAAAATAGGGAATTTGAGGGTTGAAGTTGTCAGGATTTTATCAACAAAATACGGTTGACAAACCCATCGGGTCTTAAAATCTGATAGGACTTTTCAAATCATTAGTACCGAACTCATTATCATTTTGAGCTTTTTTGATCCTTTTATTTTTTGGAAATGAGTGGTTAGGTTTTTCATAGCGGTCTTTAGTCCCGCTATGCGCTTTATCCCGATGAAAATCGGGATGTCCGCTCCTATCGGGTTTATTTACAACAGATAGTAGCACAGTCAGCGCAACCTAAACCCCACCGTAGCGGGATGCTGATTTTTTCAATCAGCAGAAGCGGGGGCGGGACTGAATTAACCTAAATACTGCGGCAACTGCTTTCCATACGGATTTGATAAATCTTTAGAACTTAGATCATGATAAGATTCTTCGCTGTGCTCAGAATGACAAACATTTTAATAATGCGCAACTGAAAACTGAAAACTGAAAACTGTTTAAAATACTCCTGGCTCACCAACTCATTAACTTCGTATCCTTTACCTTAGGTTTATTTACGATGGAAGTAGCCCAGTCGGCGCAACCTAAACCCCACCGTAACGGGATGCCGATTTTTTCAATCGGCAGAAGCGGGGGCGGGACTGAATTAACCTAAATGCTGCTGCAATTGCTTTCCATACCGAATTGATAAATCTTTAGAACTTAAAACAATGATAAGATTCTTTCGCTGCGCCCAGAATGAAAAACATTTTATTAATGCGACACTGAAAACCGCCAACTGAAAACTGTTTAAAAGTGCTCCTGACTCACCAACTCACTCACCTCGTATCCTTTCTGCCTGCACCTTTCTATGATATGCACCAATAAATCGGCTTCCATTCTAGGTTCACGAGCCATGATAAAGAGGTATTTTTCATCGGGATGCCCAACCACTACATAACTATAATCATCAGCCAGCTCTATAATCCAATAACCTATTTTAAAAGGCCATAAAAACTGGGCCTTCATATCGCCATCAGCTTTCTCTTCGTCAAAAAACAGTTTCGAGGTGATCGATTTTTCTTCGGGTTTCCCATCCTTATGGTAGGTGGTATATACATCAAAATGATCATCGTCCACCAAAGTATAAGTCTCTGTAGTTTGCTTCCAATGTTTATCCATTAAAGTTGGGATAGAATATAGGGAATACCATTTACCCTCAAAGGCTTTATAATCGATATTTGAAATGGGTTTGTTTTCCATAATTTATTAGAACAAAAATTGCTGTTTATTACTTACTAAGTAAACCCATATTAAATTATAAAGTTTTGAAATGCATTTTTAAACCTTATATTTATTTCTACCTTCGATAGGTATTTAACGAAAGCGAACCACTAAAATATAAATATATGAAAGTAACGGTTGTTGGCGCAGGCGCAGTTGGTGCCACTTGTGCAGATCATATTGCCCGCAAAGAATTGGCGAACGAACTTGTATTATTGGATATTAAAGAAGGTTTTGCCGAAGGTAAGGCAATTGACATGATGCAAACTGCAACCCTTTTAGGCTTCGATACCAAAATTGAAGGGGTAACGAACGATTATAGTAAAACTGCTGGATCAGATGTAGTGGTGATCACATCCGGACTCCCACGTAAGCCTGGAATGACCCGCGAAGAACTAATTGGCATTAATGCAGGTATTGTTAAAGGCGTTGCCGAAAATATTTTAAAATTCTCTCCAGAAGCCATTTTCATCGTGATCAGTAATCCGATGGATACGATGACCTACCTGGCTTTAAAATCGTTGGGCTTACCTAAAAACCGCATTATTGGTATGGGTGGAACTTTAGACAGCTCACGTTTCAAATTCTATTTATCACAGGCATTAAATTGTAACCCGAATGATTTACAAGGATTTGTAATTGGTGGCCATGGCGATACCACCATGATTCCACTAACCCGTTTAGCCACTTACCAAAGTTTACCAGTAAGCAATTTGTTAGATCAGGCTACGCTTGATCAGATTGCTTCAGATACCATGGTTGGTGGTGCTACCTTGACAGGTTTGATCGGGACATCGGCCTGGTATGCACCAGGTGCTGCAGGTGCGGCCTTGGTTGAAGCCATTTTACGCGATGAGAAAAAACTGTTTACCTGCTGTGTTTCGCTTGAAGGAGAATACGGACAGGAAGATATCTGTTTAGGTGTACCAGTAATTATAGGCCGTAATGGTTGGGAAAAAATCATCGATTTTAAATTAAATGAAGATGAACAGGCAGCATTTAAGAAAAGCGCTGATGCGGTAAGAAATATGAACAGCGTACTGGCCGAAATGAAACTGGTTTAAAATTATTAAATCGTCATTGCTGAGAAGGCTTTTTCAGCCGACGAAGCAATCTTAAAGCGATCGATACTAGCCAGCGCTTTAAGATTGCTTCGCCGTTCCTCCACGGCATATCGTCACCCTGAACTTGTTTCAGGGTCTTCTAATCGAGTTGAAGATTTTTTTCAAAATATTAAAAGAAGCTTTAATCATTGAATATCAAGGACATAGATAACATATTAACTGATACACACAACATCAGTACCTACCATAAAATTCCGATTTTGGATGGTTTGGAATTGCTGAATGCTAGAAACCACACCATTGATTTTCCTTTTCATACGCACAATAACTTTAATCTTACGCTGATCTTAAATCAGACTTTCTACACAAAACTTAACGATAAATTTTTACAAGCACCTATTGGTACACTGTCGATCACCAATCCCCACGAAGTGCATGCAACTCCCTGCGATAATAAACTGGGCAATTCATTTTTTACATTTTACGTTGCTCCTGATGTGCTTAAAACCCTGAACAGAGGTCGCGATGTTTTTTTTGAGGATAAAATCATTTACGATCGTGACCTGGTGAACGGCTTTCACTATTTGGCTGAACACTTTAACAATCCAGTGCTTAATCTCGAAAAAGAGTTACTACATGTTCTGGAAAAATTAGTTGCCCGTTATGCCTCCAGTATGTATTTTAATGATAAGAAAACGATATTATTTCAGGATTTGATCAGCGAAAACCTAATGGAAAAATTCTCATTAACACACACCGCAAAACGTTTCGGATTGGATAAATATAAATTCCTGCGTTTGTTTAAACACGAAACCGGCTTAACCCCAAACAATTACATCCTTTTACAGCGGATAGAAAAGTGCAAAAAGCTGCTCACTAAAGAAACAGATTTAATGGAGGTGGCCATCGAAACCGGCTTTTATGATGTGGCGCACCTATCAAGGCATTTCAAAAGATTTACAGGCGTAACACCATCCGAATATAAAAGGGCTTAAATCCAATTGCAATATCGTACAACGGATCCAGGCATTTAAGCTTTAATTTTGCTATCATATCTCACAAAAAATGAAAAAAGATAGCCTTACCATCCTTATTGTTTTATTTTTTAGCATCACAGTACGTGCGCAAGTTGGTCAAAACCTTATTCCAATCAAAATAGATAAATCAACTGCCGATTTAAACATCAAACAGGGCGAAGAAACTTCGTTCAGCTTCCGGTTAAAAAAAGATTTTTACTACTTGATCACTGTTGAGCAAAAAGGAATAGATGTTACCGTAGCATTAAAAGATCATAACGGCAAAACCATAAAGGATATAGATTCGCCCAATGGCCGGTTCGGCAGTGAAAAAATCGTCTTCTCACCAGATAGTACAGACTATTTTATGCTTACGGTTAAACCGCTATCGGAAAGCACCAATTCAAAGGAGGGTCACTATTCGGTTGTAGTGCAAAGTCCGCCAAAAAAGTTAAAAAACATAAGTTACAAAGCCCTCCAACAAGATTTCGATATCCTGAAAAATGCTTTCATAGAAACACATATTGGCTTGTGGTACAATACCTACACGCAATTTGATAGCCTGTGTAATGTGCAAAAAAGCAAGATAAAAGATCAAATGAACGCTTTGGATTTTTATCAGATCGTTGCACCTGTGGTTACCTATACCAAAGAAGGCCATTGTGCAATCCAGCCTTCCGAAGAAACGAGTAAATACATCAGGCAACAGGGTAAGTACTTCCCTTTCTTAGTAAAAATTTTGGATAAAAAGGTTTATATCCTTACCGATCTGGACAATTATAAAACCAAAGGAATGTTGATTTCTAAAATTAATGGAAATAGCATTGAAGGCATTATGGAAAAGCTTTTAACAATAGAACCAGCCGATGGTTACAATACCACAAGCAAATACCGTTGGATAGAAACAGCATTTTCCAAATATTACCTGCGTTTCTTTGAACAACATCCCAATTTTTTTGATATTGAACTGATTAACCCAAAAACCAGTGAAAAGATTAACTATAAGGGTATACCAGCTTTAAGTTTTAAGCAATACGAAAAATTCGTATCAAAAGAAACAAAATCTATCCCAAATTACAATTATAAAGAACCTGCTGCATTAAAGATAGACACGCTGAACAGCACAGCAACACTAACCGTTAATACCTTTTCTACCAACAGTTACACAGGTGGCAGAAAGGGTTTTAAAGAATTTTTAGCAAAGAGTTTTCAGAACATTGCCGATCGCAAAATAAAACATCTGATTATTGATATCAGGAAAAATGAGGGCGGTGCGCAAGCCATGGAAGACCACCTGATGTCGTACCTGGTCGACAAAGAATATCCAAAATATAAATATGCCGAAATTCCATCCTTTACCTATTCGTTTTTGGATTATACAGCCTATCGGGAAAAAGAATCGCGCGATGATTTTGAAAAAGATTTAAAAGCTGAATTTTACCGTAGCAACGATGGCCGCTATCTCGATCTTCCTGGAAAATATAAAAGCGATACGCCTCAAACCAACCATTTTAAAGGCGATTTGTATATCCTCATCAGTGGTTTATCTTTTTCAGGAGGTTCTGAATTTGCCGCTTTAGCTAAAAACTATACCAGCGCCCGTTTTATCGGCGAAGAAACAGGTGGTGGCTATTATGGCAATACCAGCGGCTTCTTTATCAATTATACCCTTCCGAATTCTAAATTAACAGGCCGGATCCCATTAATTAAATTTGTTGTTGAAGAAAAACAAAATGGTATTCCTTTTGGCCACGGTGTAATGCCTGATCACGAAATACAGCCGACAATTGAAGAATATTTAAGGGGCTATGATGCAGAAATGGAATTTGTAAAAAAACAGATCAAAAACAAATAACGAACTCCTGACATCATTTTCGGCTAATTAGCCTAATTTAGGCTTCTAAACATTTGTTATGAAAGCCATTTCCGTCCCTTTAAAATTAATAAATTTACAAGACGATGGCTTCCACCTTTTGGTGGAAGTTGTTGTTTTTAAGGAAAAATATTTTGCCGTATTAGATACCGGCGCATCGCGGAGTGTTTTCGATAAGTCATTGATCGAAAAACATGTATCAGAAACGCTCCAGGTATCTGACGAAATTAATGCCGCTACCCTTTTTACCACGACAACTACTATTCAGGCTACTATTCCTCAACTAAAAATCGGAGCCCTAAAAATCAATAATTATGAAACAGTAGCTTTTGATCTGCAATCGGTTAGCGACACCTACCAACAGTTTGGTCACCCACCCATTATGGGCATTATTGGTGGCGATATTTTAATGCAATACAAAGCGGTTATCAATTACCAGAAAATGATACTTAGGCTATACAGATAAATATAATTCTCCTATATGACATTGATCATTTTTAATCAACCATTTTAAATGATATTTGCCCCAGATGAAAAAGTTAATTTCAATCTTTTGTATTATTTTTTGGGCTGGCCTTCTGGCCGGGATTAGTTTTTTGGAAGCCCCATTAAAATTCCAGGCACCGGGAATTACCATCCCACTGGGCTTAGGTATAGGGCAATTGGTTTTTCAGGCACTTAATAAAATAGAGATTGTATTGCTGCTTATCATTTTAGCCTGCTCCTTACCGGCACCTTTAAAAAACATATGCAGTGTTTTACTTTTCTCGGTGGCCGCCGTATCATTGACAAAAACATTTTTGTTACTGCCTTTACTAGATGAAAGGGCAAATCTGGTTTTGGCTGGTCATGCTCCGGCCAAAAGTTATCATCATATTTTGTATATCATTATCGATACCATAAAATTCCTCCTATTGATTGCATTAGGTTTCTTAAATTTAAAATCACTGTATCATGAAAAAAGACATTCATAATAGAACAGATATAATCGTTTTAGTGGATACTTTTTACAAAAATGTTGCACTTAACCCTCAGATTGGACCCATTTTTACCGATGTTGCCAAGATAGATTGGACCCACCACCTACCCAAAATGTATGATTTTTGGGAAAGTATTCTTTTCGGGAAAGCCATTTATAAGGGGAACCCCATGCTTACCCATTTTGCGCTTAACGAACAAACGCCATTACAGCACGAACAATTTGAGATATGGAAAAATCTCTTTTTCCAAAACGTCGACGATTTGTTTACAGGCCCCAATGCAACACTCATTAAACAAAAAGCTCAATCTATTGCCGATTTAATGCATTTTAAAATCAATTCTCCCTCATCGAAGATTAAAATTGTTTAATTTTAATTGCTTTGAATTCAATTGCTTTCTTTATAAATTTAGTTAACCAAACTAAATTTATGTATGAAATTTCTCAAAATCTTTTTAAGCATTATTGCCGCACTCGTAGTAATCATTATTGCAGGTAGTTTTTTTCTGCCAAAAAGCTACTCCGTAAATCGGACTATAACCATTCTTGGCCCAGACAGTACCATTTATAAAAACATTGCCGATTATCATGAATTCTACAAGTGGAATGCCTGGTCTAAAATGGATCCAAAGGCCAAAATAACCATTACCGGTACTGTTGCTCAGCCTGGTCACTTGTACCAATGGAATGGAGAAAAAAGTGGTACCGGACAAATGCTGATCAATAAGGTAGAGGTAAATAAGATGGTTGATATGGAGCTAAAGTTCATCAAACCTATGGAAAGTATAGCAGATACCCGTTTCGACATAGAAAAAGCCGGAAACGGAAATAAAGTAACCTGGACCATGAGCGGAGAAAGCAAAGGAATAATCAATAAGTGGTTTGGCTTATTTATGGATAAAATGATTGGCAAAGATTTTGAAGACGGATTAAAATCCTTGAAAGAAAAATCAGAGAAAGGGAATTAGAAATTTTGCCACGGAAGCACAGAAAACACGGCGTATTTTTGAAGCTCAGCAAAGCTAAATCTGCTTTGATAGATCTCTCCGTTATGCTTCGGTTCAGATAAACGTCCGTATTGTAAAAACTTTGCGCACTTTGTATCTTCACTCTCTTATCTTTGGGTTAAAAAAAAATAATAATATTCCTAAACTCTCAAAGAGAGGCTTTTTGTTATTTCAATGAAACCCATCAAACAATTATGTCGGCTTTGGGTTAAAAAACTATTAAAAGTCGTCTAAGCATCAATTAATATTTTGTAATTTCCTACTTTTTAGATTACTTGCCAGCAAATGAATTTATTACTTGTAGAAGATGAACCAAGTGTTGTATCTGTAATTTCGAGAGGTTTAGCAGATGAGGGATTTACCGTAAGTATTTCTCCTGATGGTTTAATCGGAAAACAGATGGCATTAGAAAATCAGTTCGACCTGATTATTCTTGATATCATGCTACCCGGAATAAACGGATTGGAACTCTGCAAAATCATTAAGGAACAAAAGCCAAATACGCCTATTATTATGCTTACGGCTTTGGGCACCACCGAAAATGTGGTAAACGGATTGGATAATGGCGCAGATGATTATTTAATAAAGCCGTTTAAATTTGCTGAACTTTTTGCAAGGATCAGAATGCTCCTGAGGCGATATCATGGGGCAGTTTCTCAAGATCAGATTATTTCTATAGGCGACCTGCAAATTAATTTAAGTGCAAAAACCGTAAAACGAAACCAACAGGAAATCGTACTTACGGCAACAGAGTATCGGCTACTGGAGTACATGGCCAAAAACAAATCTAAAATTTTATCGCGGATAGACATTTTAGAAAACGTTTGGGACATTGATTTTAACCTGGGCACCAATGTGGTTGATGTTTACGTTAACTATCTTCGCAAAAAAATAGATAAAAATGCCGATCAAAAGCTTATCCATACTGCAGTAGGCTTAGGTTATATATTGAAGGAAAAATAAATGGAGATAGCCAAGAAAATCACTTTACTCTTTGCCATTTTATCAGCAGTTATTATCTCCTTATTAAGTGGTTTTGTTTGGTATTTCTCTAACGAATTCGCCTTCGAAGATTTTTATAAACGTTTAGAAGCAAGGGTTAATATTGCTGCTCAGATTAAACTTTACGAAGATGATAACAATATGGTTTATGCGAAAATGCGCAACAGATACCTGGAGCGCCTCCCATCTGAAAAAGAATACATCATTGAAGCAGGCAAACCAACCAATAAATTAGACCGTGAATTACCCGAAAGTTTCTTTAATCGGATACGTGCCGGTTACGTAGCCCGCTATCGTACAGAGAATCACTTTTATGCCGGCAAATTCTTTAAAAATTCAAATGCAGGATACATTGTCATCGTTTCTGCAAACGATCCTGTTGGCTTCCGCGAGTTAAAAGACCTGCAAAGAATTTTGGTTATAGGCTTTTTTCTTTCTGTAATATTGTCATTTGTGGTGGGGTGGAAATTTTCCAATTACATGTTAATGCCACTTCGAAATATCATTAAAAGTGTAAAAAGAATAAAAGCCGAAAATTTACACTTAAGGTTAGATGTTAAAAAAGGAAATGATGAAATGTCGCAATTGGCCCAAACCTTTAACAACATGCTCAATCGCTTGGAAACGGCTTTCGAGACGCAAAATAATTTTATCAGTAATGCCTCACATGAACTGAGAACACCTTTAACCATTATTAGCGGGGAGGTTGAGCTGGCCATGAAAGACATAGCAGATACGGCCAAACAGGAAAAAGCATTATCAAAGATTAAAGATGAAGCAGAAAGATTAGAACATATCTTAACCAGTTTATTGGGTTTGGCGCAATCGGGTTTCAATGGGAAAAATCAACCTTGGGAAGAAGTGCGGATGGACGAATTGTTATGGGAAATTAAAGATTCGGTAAACCAGGTACATCCCAACAGTAAAATAGAGATCGATTTCAGTAAACTTCCAGATGATGATGAACTACTTTCACTTCGGGTAAATAAAAATCTAATTAAACTGGCCATTAGTAACATTGTAAACAATGCCTGCAAATATTCTAATGAAAATTTGGTAAGCATTAGTATAGAAAGTAATGCCAATATGCTGTCTATCTCAGTAACCGATCGAGGCATTGGCATCCCACAAACCGATATCCAGCACATATTTGAGCCTTTCTACAGGGCATCGAATACTAATGACTTTAAAGGATATGGGGTTGGTTTACCACTATCCTTAAATATTATCCGTTTGCACAGGGGTAGTATTGCCATTAAATCGCAAGAAGGAGTTGGAACAGAAATTAAAGTTTTGTTACCTACGAAAGTTTAATTGGATCATTGGTTCATTAGCCATTAGTTCATCGGTAAATACAAACCGCTAATTGCAAACTTTCAATTTGTTCATTGGTCTTCGTCATTGGTTGATTAATCCATGGAGTTAATCGGTCAACAGTAATTCCTGCGCAACGTCCTCCTGAACTTGCTTCAGGATCTAATTTAGATAATTCCCTTAGCCGTCCCGTTAAAAAAGATGCTCATTGCATTCAGGATAACAGCTTGTTAAAAGAAAAGTATTTAGACTTCCCAGCAATAAAACAATTTAACATTGCCAACAACAATTATCCGATTTAAACAGTTAAAAAAAAATTCCAAAAAGGAGTACATTCTAATCTCATTCTAATCTCGCTCTTATTTCACTATAATAACATCAGGCTAAACTTGTATAAATAATATTTCATTCATTTAAACAAGATATAGAGATGAAAACAGTATTAATTCCAACGGACTTTAAATTAGAAAGTATTAAAATTATTGATGCGCTTGTTCAACATCAGAAAAATGAAATATTAAATATCATTTTTGTACATGCCTTTAAACTATCTGATTCCATAACTGACATGTTAATGTTGAGTCGCCGCAGCCGTGATTACGAAAATGTTAGCGACGAATTTTACCAGCAAATCAATCAAGCCAAGGAAAAGTATCCTACCCAGATCAATGCCATTGGGATTGAATATTTTTATGGAAGTACAGTAGCGGCTTTTAAAAATTTTATTGAAGCTTTTGATGTAGAATGTATTGCTTACTTAAAGGGATATAACTTTACGCCAATCAACAAATACAGTATCGATCCTAAAATATTGACAGAACGTGCAGGTTGTGAAGTGATTTTGCTAAACACCCTGACCATTCATACCAATGAAAATTTAATCGACACAAAAATACACGAAACGCAGCTGCAAGAAGCAAATTCTTAATTACCACCTTTTAAACTTCATATTAT
>Ga0163162_10000357_pt1 | contig 41422 bp, 39 predicted proteins | sample S55metaG_FD_115310 | JGI IMG/M metagenome (GOLD analysis project Ga0163162, IMG submission 115310) | Switchgrass rhizosphere microbial communities from Kellogg Biological Station, Michigan, USA - S5-5 metaG | ecosystem: Host-associated > Plants > Roots > Rhizosphere > Soil | place: USA... | reverse complement strand
GCTCCGTGCGAAGGCGAAGGGCTTCGGACGGATCAGGCCCGCAGGGGGCCGGCCATGGATGGCCGGCCGTTTTCGCTGAGCCAGGATGGCGAATCGAAAACCCCCGGCCGAAGCCCGCCCCGAGGGGGCGCAGCCCCGAGGGTCGCCGCAGCAGGAGCGTCGCCGCGGGGCGCAGCCACCCGCTCGCCCCGCCACACCCGAAAGCGTCAGGTCTCGTAGCGGACGCCGGTGATCTCGTAGTGCTTCACGCCGTTGGGGGCGGTGAATTCGAAGCTGTCGCCTTCGCTTTTGCCGATCAGGGCGCGGGCGATGGGTGAGGAGACGGCGATCAGGCGCTGTTTGATGTCGGCTTCGAGGTCGCCGACGATTTGATAGGTTACCGAGTCGCCGGAGTCTTCGTCTTCGAGGTCGACGATGGCGCCGAAGACTACGCGGCTGCCGGCCGAGAGGCGTGAAGTGTCGAAGACTTCGGCGGTGGAGAGGGCGGCTTCCAGTTCGTTGATGCGGCCTTCGCAAAAGCTTTGCTGCTCGCGGGCGGCGTGGTACTCGGCGTTTTCCTTCAGGTCGCCGTGGGCACGGGCCTCGGCGATGGCCGCGATGATGCGCGGGCGGTCGACCGACTTCAGTCGCTCCAGCTCCGCGCGCAGGCGATCGGCGCCCTTCTTGGTCATCGGTGCACGACTCATGCTTTCAGTTCCTTGTGCAGTTCCTGCAGGCTGTGCACGCTGCCGGCACCGTGGAAGTCCAGCGAGTGCACCAGTGCGCGCGCGCCCGCGACAGTGGTTGAATAAGTGACGCGGTGCTGCAGGGCTTCGCGTCGGATGGAGAACGAGTCGGAGATGGCTTGCTTGCCCTCCGTCGTGTTGACGATATAGACGATCTCGCCGTTCTTGATCAGGTCGACGATGTGCGGCCGACCTTCAAGCACCTTGTTGATGCGCTCGCACGAAACGTCGTGGGACGACAGGAACGACGCCGTGCCCTGCGTCGCCACCAGGCTGAAGCCGCGGCGGATGAGTTCCTGCGCGATCGGCAGCAGGCGTTCCTTGTCGGCATCGCGCACGGAAAGGAAGACCTTGCCCACCGCCGGCTCGCGGATGCCCGCGGCCTCGTGGCCACGCGCGAAGGCGGCGCCGAAGGTGCGGCCAACGCCCATGACCTCGCCCGTCGAACGCATCTCGGGGCCGAGGATGGGGTCGACGTTCTGGAATTTCAGGAACGGGAAGATGGCTTCCTTCACCGAGTAATAGCTCGGGATCACCTCGTGCAAGGTGCCCTGGTCGACGAGCGAGCGGCCGGCCATCGCGCGGGCGGCGATCTTGGCCAGCGACACGCCGGTGGCCTTGCAAACAAATGGCACCGTGCGCGAAGCGCGCGGATTCACCTCGAGGATGAATACCTCGTCGCCCTGGATGGCGAACTGGGTGTTCATCAGGCCAACGACATTCAGCTCCTTCGCCAGCAGCCTCACCTGGCGGCGCATTTCATCCTGCACTTCCTGGCTGAGCGAATGGGCGGGCAACGAGCACGACGAATCGCCCGAGTGCACGCCGGCTTCCTCGATGTGCTCCATGATGCCGCCGACCAGCACGTTGCCTTCGGCATCGGCAACGATGTCGACGTCCACTTCCACCGCGTGGTCGAGGAAACGGTCCAGCAGCACCGGGGAATCGTTGGAGACCTTCACCGCGTCGCGGATGTAGCGCGAGAGGTCCGCGTCGCTGTAGACGATTTCCATCGCACGGCCGCCGAGCACATAGCTTGGGCGCACCACCATCGGATAGCCGATCTCGCGGGCCAGGGCCAGCGCTTCTTCGGCATGTCGGGCGGTGCGGTTGGGCGGCTGGCGCAGCTTGACGCGCTCGATCAGCTGCTGGAAGCGCTCGCGGTCTTCGGCAAGATCGATCGAATCGGGGCTGGTGCCGATTACCGGCGCGCCGGCGGCCTCCAGCGCGCGGGCCAGCTTCAGCGGGGTCTGTCCGCCGTACTGCACGATGATGCCCTTGGGCTTTTCGAGATCCACGATCTCCAGCACGTCTTCGAGCGTCAGCGGTTCGAAGTACAGGCGGTCGGAGGTGTCGTAGTCGGTGGAGACCGTCTCCGGATTGCAGTTGATCATGATGGTTTCGAAACCATCCTCGCGCAGTGCCAGCGAGGCATGCACGCAACAGTAGTCGAACTCGATGCCCTGGCCGATGCGGTTCGGTCCGCCGCCGAGCACGATGATCTTGTCGCGATCGGTCGGCTGCGCCTCGCACTCCTCCTCGTAGGTGGAATACATGTACGCGGTGGTGGTGGCGAATTCCGCGGCGCAGGAATCCACGCGCTTGTACACCGGGCGCACGCCCAGGGTATGGCGCAGGTGGCGCATGGTTTTTTCATCGCCGTCGACGAGTTCGGCCAGGCGTGCGTCGGAGAAGCCCATGCGCTTGAGTTCGCGCATGCGCGGCGCGTCGAGGCTGGAAACACCAAGGCGCTGCACCTCGCCCTCGGTCATCACGATGTCCTCGAAGGCGGCGAGGAACCATGGATCGATGTGGGTGAGCTCGTGCACTTCCTGCAGCGACAGGCCGGCACGGAAGGCGTCGGCTACGTGGAATACGCGATCCGGGCGCGGTTCGCGCAGTTCACGCTTCAAAGTGAGGAAACCTTCCTCGCTGCCGATGTCCAGCCCTGTGGGATTCAGGCCCGTCTTGCCGATCTCCAGGCCGCGAAGTGCCTTCTGCAGCGACTCGGAGAAGCTGCGACCCATCGCCATCACCTCGCCCACCGACTTCATCTGCGTGGTCAGGCGAGCATCGGCGGCGGGGAATTTCTCGAACGCGAAGCGCGGGATCTTGGTGACGACATAGTCGATGCTCGGCTCGAACGACGCCGGGGTGAGGCCGCCGGTGATGTCGTTCTTCAGTTCATCGAGCGTGTAACCCACCGCGAGCTTCGCTGCGATCTTGGCGATCGGGAAACCGGTGGCCTTGGAGGCCAGCGCGGACGAGCGCGATACGCGCGGGTTCATTTCGATCACCACCACGCGGCCGTCGCGGGCGTTGATGCCGAACTGCACGTTGGAGCCGCCGGTATCCACGCCGATCTTGCGCAGCACCGCGATGGAGGCGTCGCGCAGGCGCTGGTATTCCTTGTCGGTCAGCGTTTGCGCGGGCGCCACGGTGATGGAGTCGCCGGTGTGTACGCCCATCGGGTCGAAGTTCTCGATCGAGCACACGATGATGCAGTTGTCCGCCTTGTCGCGGACCACTTCCATCTCGAATTCCTTCCAGCCCAGGACCGACTCTTCCACCAGCACTTCGTGCACCGGCGACAGTTCCAGGCCGCGGCCGACGATCTCGATGAATTCCTCGCGGTTGTAGGCGATGCCGCCACCGGAGCCGCCCAGCGTGAAGCTGGGACGGATGATGGTGGGGAAGCCCACGGCGGCCTGGATCTCGTGCGCCTGCTCCATCGAGCGGGCAACGCCGGCCTTGGGGCAGTCCAGGCCGATATCGGCCATCGCGTGGCGAAACAGGTCGCGGTCCTCGGCCATGCGGATGGCTTCGCGCGAGGCGCCGATCAGTTCGACGTTGTACTTTTCAAGCACGCCGTGGTCGGCGAGGTCCAGCGCGCAGTTCAGGCCCGTCTGGCCGCCCATGGTGGGAAGCACCGCGTCGGGGCGCTCCTTCTCGATGATGCGTTCGACCGTCTGCCAGTTGATCGGCTCGATGTACACCGCATCGGCGGTGTCGGGGTCGGTCATGATGGTGGCTGGGTTGGAGTTCACCAGCACCACGCGGAAACCTTCCTCCTTCAGTGCCTTGCAGGCCTGGGCGCCGGAGTAGTCGAACTCGCAGGCCTGGCCGATCACGATGGGGCCGGCGCCGATGATGAGGATGGTCTTGATGTCGTGGCGCTTAGGCATGGCGTGTTGTATCTCCGGGCGTGGTGGCGGTGGCTTGGCGGGACGGTGCGCGGTTGCGTCTTATCCGGCCTTCTTGAGCGCGGCCTTGTCCATCAGGTCAATGAATCGGTCGAAGAGGTAACCCAGGTCGTGCGGGCCGGGTGCCGCTTCCGGATGGCCCTGGAAGCAGAAGGCCGGCCGGTCGGTGAGCGCGAAGCCCTGGAGCGAGCCATCGAACAACGAGGTGTGGGTGACCTTCGCATGCGGCGGCAAAGTGGAAGCGTCCACCGCGAAGCCATGGTTCTGCGAGGTGATCAGCACCCGGCCGTCGTCGTGGTCCTTCACCGGATGGTTGGCGCCGTGGTGGCCGAACTTCATCTTCAGCGTCTTCGCGCCGATGGCCAGGCCCATGACCTGGTGCCCCAGGCAGATGCCGAAAGTGGGCACGCGGGCCTCAAGCACCTGGCGCGTGGCCTCGATCGCGTAATCGCAGGCCGCCGGGTCGCCCGGGCCGTTGGAGAGGAACACGCCATCGGGCTTCATGGCCAGCACCTCGGACGCCGGCGTCTGCGCCGGCACCACGGTGACCTCGCAGCCGCGCGCGGCCAGCAGGCGCAGGATCTGGCGCTTGGTGCCAAAGTCCCAGGCCACGACCTTCAGGCGCGAAGGCACGCTGCGGAAGGCGGTGGCGTCCAGGTCGTAGTGGCCATCGGTCCAGGTGAAGCGGTGCTTGGTGCTGACCACCTTGGCCAGGTCCAGGCCGTTCAAGCCCGGGAAAGCGCGCGCCTTCGCCAGGGCGCCATCGGCGTCGATGGCGTCACCGGCCACGATGGCGCCGGCCAGGGCACCCTTCTCGCGCAGGATGCGGGTGAGGCGGCGGGTGTCGATGCCGGCGATGGCCACGATGTTGTTGCGGGCCAGGTACGAGGGCAGGCTTTCCTCGCTGCGCCAGTTGCTGGCCAGCCGGGGCACGTCGCGGACGATCAGGCCGGCGGCATGCACGCGGTCGGATTCGGCATCGGCCTCGTTCACACCGGTGTTGCCGATGTGCGGATAGGTCAGGGTGACGATCTGCTGGGCATAGGAGGGATCGGTGAGGATCTCCTGGTAGCCCGTCATGGCGGTATTGAAAACCACTTCCCCGACCGTCTCGCCGAGGGCGCCGACGGCATGGCCGTGAAAAATGCTGCCGTCTTCGAGGGCAAGCAGAGCGGGAGTGAGCATGGGACCGCCTTTTAGGTGCAGCAAGGTCCGCAAGCCTGCCTGTGGCGGCTCGAGGACCTGGGGGAGGATGTTGCTTGGGCGGGTGCAAATGATACGTTCCCGGCCCATTTCTGTCCACCGCGCCGAACCCGCTTGCGGGAGCGCCGCTGGCGTTACAATGCGACTGAAGCGCACTGCCGGTACCTCGATGAACGCCATCCTGCTCGACCCTGCCCGTCTGGATCGTCCCGATACGACGCTGCGGCACGACCCGTTTCCGTTCATGATTGCCCACGGCCAGCTGCCCGAAGAAGCCCGCGCCGAGCTCGACCGCGACTTCCCCCGGTATTCCAGCGCAGGGTTCTTCCCTTATGACTCAAGCGACTGCGGCCCTGCGGTCAATGCGCTGATCGACCGCATGACCTCCCGCGATTTCGCCGATGCCATCGGCAAGCGCCTGGGGATCGACAACCTGGGCGGCTACCCTACCCTGGTCACCCTGTGCCGGCTGCTGAACAAGCGCCACGGCACCATCCATACCGATTCGAAAAGCAAGGTGGCCACCGCGCTGATCTACCTCAATGCGCAATGGCCCGACACCAGCGATGGCTGCCTGAGGTTCCTGGGCAAGATCGACGATATCGACAGCATGGTCTCGCCCGAACTCAAGCCGCTGTACGGCGAATTCGCCGTGTTCAAGCGCGCGGAAAATTCCTTCCACGGCCACCTGCCCTACGAGGGTGAGCGCCGGGTCATCCAGGTAGCGTGGCTCACCAGCGAGGAAGAAAAACTCCGCAAGACCAAACGCGGCAAGTTCAGCCGCGTGTTCAAGAAGATCTTCGGCTCGCTGGACAAGAAGATCGGCGCCGGGCGCGACCGCAACGCCTCGCATCCGGACTGACGCGCCTGCGCCATCGCGGCACGGGGGTCAGAGTATCGACTCTGACCCCTAACCTCCCAACTTCAGCGCGACAGATACCAGCCGGCGAAGACAGCGAACACGCCATAAAGCAAGCCCACCGGCACCAGCCATCGCGCATTGACCGCGCCACGCCGAAACATCACCCACAAAGCGATCACCGCGATCATCGTCACCACGCCCGCCGCCATCAGCGGCACGTCGAACAGCCAGGGCGTGGCGAACAGCGCAAGGGAACTGGGGATGGTCGCCTGGATCATCATCGCGCCGGAAATATTGGCAAGGGCCAGGCGCTCCTTGCCCTGCCGCACCCAGATCACGGCATTGACGGTTTCAGGAAGCTCGGTAGCCACGGGGCTCAGGACGAGTGCCACCAGGTGCGGCGAAAGATGCAGCGCTTCGCCGATGGCTTCGAGCTGGCCGACGAACACCCGCGATGCGATGGCGATCACGGTGAGCGCAAGCACCGACTGGAATGCCACCCACGCCATGGAAGGATCTTCATCGCGCGGTCGGAATTTCAGCGGCTCCAGTTCCTCGTCTTCCGGTGCCGTGTCGTCGTCGCGCATCTCGCGCCACACGTAGGCCGCATAAGCTGCCAGGAACACCACGCCCAGCCACGGCTTGATGGCGAAGGCCACCAGGCCCAGGCCGCACTTGACGATGAAGATGGCCAGGAACCACGACTGGTCGCGCGCCAGGCGCCGGCTGTCCACCCGCAATACCTGGTCGGCACGGGCAAGCTTGCGGCGGCAGCTCCACAGCGAAATGCCCACCACCGCGTAGGCGATGGTGGCCAGCACCAGCGGGCCACCCAGGGCGGCACCAACGCCGATGTCTCGGGCTTCAGGCGTCTTGCCGAAGACCACTGCCACGAAGGTGACGGCGCTCTCGGGCAAAGCGGTGCCGAACGCGGCAAGCACGGTGCCGGTGGCGGTGGCGCCGAGCTTCAGCTTGCGCCCGAACCATTCGATGCCGTTGACGAAGTATTCGCAGGCCAGATAGATCGCCACGGCGGCGCCGAGGAAGAGCGCGAGGGTCATCAGCATTCAATTCAACTTCGCCGGGCGAACCGCTGGAACCAATGGCGCAACGACGCGGCTCGCCCGGCAAGGGTGAACGTGTCGATGGCCAAAGGTCTCGCCGGGCGGGTTGCCGGGCAACCGGCAACTGCTGTTCGCGCCATGCGGCAAGCCGCAAGTGTGTTGACGCGAACTCCTCAGGGGGAACGAGGATGGCTACTCCCCAATGACATCGGCGGAAAGGTTAGCGGGCTTGGATGTCGGTGGCAACCGCAGGGCGCGCTGCGTGTTCAGCCGCCGCCGATGACGTGGTCAATGGTCCAGGCACCGGGGGCGCGTCCTGTCAGCCACTTGGCGGCTTCCAGGGCGCCACGGGCGAAGATCGCCCGATCGGTGGCGCGGTGGCCCAGCTCCAGGCGCTCGCCGCCGGACATCAGCCAGGCCGTGTGCTCACCCACGATGTCTCCGCCGCGGACCACGGCAAAGCCAATCGTACCGCCCTTGCGCGCGCCTGGGCGCCCTTCGCGCGCGTACACCGCGGCATCGGCCAGGGTGGTCCCCCGCGCGCCCGCAGCGGCTTCCCCCAGCGCCAGGGCCGTACCCGAAGGCGCATCTTCCTTGCGGCCGTGATGTGCCTCGACGATGTCCAGGTCCCAATCGGGCAAGGCGGCCGCCGCTTCCTTCAAGAGCCGCGTGAGCACCGCGATGCCAAGGCTGAAATTCGCCGCGCGGAGAACCGCGATGCGTTCGGCTGCCCGTGCAAGGCGCGCTTCCAGGGCGGCCTCAATACCGGTGGTACCTGTCACCAGGGGAATACCGTGGGCTTCGCAGTGATCCAGGGCCGAGGCGAGTCCTGCCGGGCCGCTGAAGTCCACGACGATGTCGATGCCCTTGGCGTCATCCCAGCCGCTGACGTAGCGCAAGCCGGTACCAGGATCGCGCACAGGCTTGCCCTCGTGCGGGGAGCCTGCCGTCACCATCGCGCGTGCCAGTTCGAAGCGATCGTCCAGGCCAACCAGGCCGATGAGCGCGCGACCCATGCGCCCGGAGGCTCCGTTGATGGCAATGCGGATCGGTCGGGTCATGTGCTTGGGAGTCCTGGCCAAATGGAAACGGGTGGCTCACGCCACCCGTCCAGTGTGCCGCGTCAGGAGGTGACGCGCGACCAGAATTGCTTCACGCCGTCGATGAAGTTGCTCGACCGCGGAGTATGCCGCCCCACTTCGGCACCTTCGAAAGTGGCTTCGAGCTGCTCGAACAACTCGCGCTGCTCGCGTGTCAGGCGGACGGGGGTTTCCACCACCACGCGGCAGATGAGATCGCCCGTGCGACCGCCACGGACGGACTTCACGCCACGACCACGCAACTTGAACTGGTGGCCTGTCTGCGTTTCCGGCGGCACCGCGATGGGTACTTCGCCATCGAGCGTTGGCACCTGCAACTCCGCACCCAGGGCAGCCTGCGAGAAACGGATCGGCACTTCGCAGAAGAGGTCGCTGCCCTCGCGCTGGAAGATCGCGTGCTCCCTGACGCGCACTTCCACGTAAAGGTCGCCGGCAGGCGATCCGGCGGGACCGGCTTCGCCCTGCCCCGTGAGGCGGATGCGGTCGCCGGTATCCACGCCTGCGGGAATACGCACGCTCAGCGTACGGTCTTCCTGCAGCAGCCCCTCGCCGTGGCACTTCTTGCAGGGCTTCTCGATCGCCTGGCCGCTGCCGCCGCAATGCGGGCAGGCCTGCTGGATGGAGAAGATGCCGTTCTGCATGCGTACGCGGCCGTGGCCGGCGCAGGTTTTACAGGTGCTGACCTTGCCGTCTTCCGAACCTGAGCCGTTGCAATGTTGGCAGTTCACCTGCGTGGGAATCTGGATCTTCTTCTCGATGCCGAAGACGGCTTCCTCGAGGTCCAGGTCCATCATGTAGCGCAGGTCGCTGCCGCGGCGCGCGCGTTGGCGCCCGCCGCCGAAGATGTCGCCAAAAATATCGCCGAAGATGTCGCCGACATCGCCAAAGCCGGCGCCGCCGCCGCGGCCGAAGCCGTTTTCGAAGGCCGCATGTCCATGCTGGTCGTACATCGAACGCTTCTGCGCGTCGGAGAGTACTTCGTAGGCCTCCTTGGCTTCCTTGAACTTCTCCTGGGCGTGCGGATCGTCAGGGCAGCGGTCAGGATGGCACTTCATGGCCACGCGACGAAATGCCTTCTTGAGCTCGGCTTCATTCACCGTGCGCTCGACACTCAGCACTTCGTAGTAGTCACGCTTGCTCATTGGTTCGGTAATCCATGTGCGCCAATGCGCCGGTCAGTTCATAAACGGATCGGCGGACGGCGATCACTCGCCGTCCGCCTGGGGCGCTGCTTACTTCTTGTCTTCTTTGACTTCGGTGAATTCAGCATCGACCACGTCGTCGGGCTGGGCCGAACCGCCACCCGGGGCCGACTGGGCCGACTCGGGCGTCGGGCCGGCCTGCGCCGCGGCGTAAAGCGCCTGGGCCACCTGCTCGAGCGCGGTGATCTTCGACTCGATCAGGTTCTTGTCGTCACCTTCCTTGGCTTTCTCAAGGTCGGACACGGCGCTGTCGATGCCGGCGAGCTGGTCGGCCGGGATCTTGCCGCCGTGTTCCTTCAGCGCGTTGCGCGTGGCGTGCACCAGCTGGTCGGCCTTGTTGCGCGTGCCCACCAGTTCCTGGAACTTGCGGTCTTCCTCGCGGTTGGCCTCGGCGTCGGCCACCATGCGCTGGATCTCCTCGTCGGAGAGGCCCGAACCGGACTTGATCTCCACACGCTGTTCCTTGCCCGTCTTCTTGTCCTTGGCGGACACGTGCAGGATGCCGTTGGCGTCGATGTCGAAGGTGACGTCGATCTGCGGCTGGCCACGCGGGGCCGAATCGATGCCGGCCAGGTCGAACTTGGCCAGCGACTTGTTGAAGCGGGCCTGGTCGCGCTCGCCCTGCAGCACGTGCACGGTCACGGCGGTCTGGTTGTCGTCGGCGGTGGAGAAGGTCTGCGAGGCCTTGGTCGGGATCGTGGTGTTCTTCTCGATCAGTTTGGTGAACACGCCGCCCATGGTCTCGATACCCAGCGACAGCGGGGTGACGTCCAGCAACAGGACGTCCTTCACCGTACCGCCCAGCACGCCGCCCTGGATGGCGGCGCCCACGGCGACGGCTTCATCGGGATTGACGTCCTTGCGCGGCTCTTTGCCGAAGAAGTCCTTGACCGCTTCCTGCACCTTGGGCATGCGGGTCTGGCCGCCGACCAGCAGCACTTCGTCGATATCCGAGACGCGCAGACCCGCATCGTTCAGGGCGGTGCGGCAGGGATCGATCGTGCGCTTGACGAGATCTTCGACCAGCGCCTCGAGCTTGGCGCGGGTGAGCTTGATATTCAGGTGCTTCGGGCCCGACGCATCGGCCGTGACGTACGGCAGGTTCACGTCGGTCTGGTGCGAGGACGACAGTTCGATCTTCGCGCGCTCGGCGGCATCCTTCAGGCGCTGCAGGGCCAGGTGGTCCTTGCGCAGGTCGATGCCCTGCTCCTTGTTGAACTCATCGACGAGGTAGTCGATGACGCGCTTGTCGAAATCCTCGCCGCCCAGGAAAGTGTCGCCATTGGTGGCAAGCACTTCGAACTGCTTTTCTCCATCGACTTCGGCGATCTCGATGATGGACACGTCGAAGGTGCCGCCGCCCAGGTCGTACACGGCGATCTTGCGATCGGCGCCCTTCTTGTCCAGGCCATAGGCAAGCGCGGCCGCGGTGGGCTCGTTGATGATGCGCTTGACGTCGAGGCCTGCGATCTTGCCGGCATCCTTGGTGGCCTGGCGCTGGCTGTCGTTGAAGTAGGCAGGCACCGTGATCACAGCCTCAGTGATCGTCTCGCCGAGGTAGTCCTCAGCGGTCTTCTTCATCTTCATCAGCACTTTGGCCGAGATCTCCTGCGGCGCCATCTTCTTGCCGTCGCCGGTCTGCACCCAGGCGTCCCCGTTGTCGTGCGCGGCGATCCCGTAGGGAACGATGTGGAGGTCTTTCTGCACTTCAGCGTCGGTGAACTTGCGGCCGATCAGGCGCTTCACCGCGTAGAAGGTGTTCTTGGGATTGGTCACGCTCTGGCGCTTGGCCGGCGCGCCTACCAGCACTTCGCCGTCCTTGGTGAAGGCCACGATGGACGGCGTGGTGCGGTCGCCTTCGGAATTCTCGATCACCCGTGCGGTCGAACCGTCCATGACGGCGACGCAGGAGTTGGTCGTACCAAGGTCGATACCGATGATCTTGCCCATGTTTCGTTGCTCCGGATTTCAAGGCGGCCCCCGCGGCCGCGACTAGGTCAAATAAGTGGGGCCCGAGCCCCTCGATTCAATGCTTTAGCGTCGACATTGCGACGCCTTGGAAAAACGGCCTATTCCGCTTCCTTGGCCACCGCCACCAGGGCCGGACGCAGCAGGCGGTCGTTCAACACGAAGCCTTTCTGCAGTACCGCCACCACCGTATTGGGCTCGAATTCACGCGACTGGACCATGCTCATGGCCTGGTGGTGGTCCGGGTTGAACGGCTGGTGGAGTGGATCGATCACCTTCAACCCATGGGTCTGGCCAAGCTTGTCCAGCGACTTCAGGGTGAGTTCCATGCCTTCGCGCAGCGTCGCCGCATCGTCGGTCTCGATCGCCAGGCCCCGGTCCAGTCCGTCGAATACGGGCAGGAGGTCGGCCAGGATCTTCTCGTTGGCGAAGCGACGGGCCTGCTCGAGGTCCCGCTGCAGGCGGCGCCGCTGGTTTTCGATCTCGGCCCGTTCGCGCAGGACGATTTCCCGCATCTGCGCCAGTTCGCCCTCGGCCTGGACCAGGCGGATGGTGAGCGCCTCGATCTCGGCGTTGCGCTCGTCGCCGCCGGTGGCCGCGCTGTCTTCCGGCGCCGGGTTCGGCGCGTGCGGGTCGGTGTTTTGCATGCTGACTCCAAATGTCGACGTAAAAAACCACGGGCAATACCACCCGGGTATGAACATTCGCGGTAAAAAACCGCCTCCCGCGGCGGTTATGAGGCCGTCGCCGCCCGATTCAAGGCATCGGAGAGCAAACCTGCCGTGGCCTGCACGACGGGAATGACGCGTTCGTAGGCCATCCGCGTGGGCCCGATCACGCCCACCGCGCCCAGGACCCTGCCCTGCGCGCCGTAGGAGGCGGTGACCACGCTACAGCCGTCGAGGGCCGAAAAGCCCGACTCCTCGCCGATGAAAAGCCTTACCCCGGGCGCCCGGGCACATACCTCCATCAACTGCAGGAGATCGCGCTTCTGCTGGAAGGCATCGAAAAGATCGCGCAGGCGCTCGATGTCGGCCAGCTCCGAATAACCCATGAGGTTGGTCTGGCCGGTTACCAGCACGTCCGGCGCCCCCTCCGGGGCGAAGGACGCAGCCGCAAGCTCCACCGTGCTGGTCAGCAGCCGGTTCAATTCACTGCCGGCGGCACGCAACTCGCCCAGCAGGAAGCTGCGGATATCATCGATGCGGAAGCCGGCGAACTGATGGTTGAGGTATTGGGCGGCCTCTTCGAGCTGCCCGGGCGACAACGGCTTGGTGAGCTGGACGATGCGGTTCTGCACGTGGTTGTCGGAGAACTGCAGGATCACCAGCACCCGGTCGTCGGGCAAGGCCACGAAATCGATGTGCCGAAGGGGGAAGTCGGCCTGGCGCGGCACGCTCACTACCCCAGCGAAATGGGTCATCGCCGACAGCAGGTTCGATACATTGCCCAAGAGGTCGCGCGTGTTCGTCTGCTGCGGCGGAAGCTGCCGCTGCAGGATGACCATCTCCTCGCGCGGCAACGGCTTCAGTTCGATCAGGCTGTCGACGAACAGGCGCAGGCCGCGCGGCGTGGGAATACGGCCGGCGGAGGTATGCGGCGAGGACACCAGTCCCGCGTCTTCCAGGTCCGCCATGATGTTGCGGATGGTGGCCGGGCTCACTTCCAGGCCCGACGATCGCGAAAGGGTGCGCGAGCCGACCGGCTCCCCATCCACCAGGTACTGGGCGATCAGCGTCCGCAGCAGCCGGCGCGCCCGCGCATCGAGTTCGGTACCTTCAGGCGGGATCGTGGACACGGTTCGGGCGGGTATCTGGCGGCGGATGGGTACGAATGCTTGACCTTAGCTTCAATAAGGCCGGAGCGGGAGACTTGCAATAGGACGCGCCATTGTCGCATTCCGTGCGACGGGAAGGCAGCTACAATCGCTGCAACCCAAACGGCCGCACCCCACTTCCATGCTGACATCGCTCTATGTTCGCCAGTTTGCCGTGGTCGAGGAAGCGGAAATCGCCTTCGGGTCGGGGCTTACCGTGGTCAGTGGCGAGACCGGCGCTGGCAAATCCCTGCTGGTGGATGCCCTCATGCTGCTGGCCGGGGGGCGCGCCGACAGCGGCATGATCCGCGCCGGCAGCGACCGCGCGGAGCTCTCGGCCGAATTCGACCTCGCCGCCCTGCCCCTGGCGCTTGCCTGGCTGCGCCAGGAGGAACTGGACGACGGCGAGGGCTGCCAGCTGCGCCGGGTGATCCGCGACGGCAGTTCGCGGGCATGGATCAATGGCCGGCCCGCAAGCCTGGCTCAGCTGTCCGAACTGGCCACCCAGCTGGTGGAGATCCACGGCCAGCACGAGCACCAAGCGCTGCTTTCGCGCAGCCATCAGCTCGCCCTGCTTGATGCATATGCCGGTAACGAAACGCTCCTGGCCGAGGTCGCCGCCACCGCCAGCGCCTGGCGCGAGGCCGGCGCGCGCATCAGGAAGCTCTCCGGCGGCGACGACCGCGAACACCGCATCGAGGTCCTCGGCCACGAAACGGCCGAGCTTGAGCGATGGGCGCTGGATCCCGCGGCCTTAGAAGAACTCGAAGCCAACCACCGACGCCTCGCCAACGCCGGGCGGCTGGCCGAAGGCGCTTCGGCCGTGGTCGAGCTGATCGACGGCGAAAGCGAACTGGCGATCGGCCGCGCCCTGCTGCGCGCGCAACTGGAATTGCAGCGCCTGGCAGAGATCGACCCCCGCCTGACGCCCCAGGTGGAACTGATCGACAACGCGCAGATCCAGCTCGGTGAAGCCGTCGATGCCCTGGGCCGCTACGCCCAGGACGTCGACCTCGACCCCGAGCGCTTCGCCGAAAGCGAGACACACCTGTCGCACCTTCACGACCTCTCCCGCCGCTACCGCCTGCCGATGGCCGAGCTCGGCGCCAAGGCCGTGGAACTGCGCGAGGAACTCACGCAACTCGAAGGCGCGGGCGAAGCGCTTGAAAACCTCGGGCGCGAACGCGACCGGCACCTGGCCGCCTGGAGCGCCGCCGCCGCCTCGCTATCGAAGGCGCGCCATGCCGCGGCCACCCGGCTGGGCGATGAAGTGACCGCGCTGATGGCAGGGCTGGGCATGGCCGGCGGCGTATTGCGAATCGAGCTGGCCGATGAAACCGGTACCGATCCGGATCCCCAAGGCCGCGAGCGCTGCGAGTTCCTGGTCAGTGCCAATCCCGGGCAGCCTCCCCGCGCGCTGCGCAAAGTAGCCTCGGGTGGCGAACTGGCACGCATCAGCCTTGCCATCGAGGTCGCCACCCTGGGCAGCGACACCATCGGCTGCATGGTCTTCGATGAAGTGGACACCGGCATCGGCGGCGCCGTGGCGGAAGTGGTCGGCCAGAAATTGCGCGCGCTGGGCGAGCGCTGCCAGGTCCTCTGCGTCACCCACCTGCCGCAGGTCGCGGCGCAGGGTCACGCGCACCTGCGCGTATCGAAGTCCACCGATGGAACCTCAACCCGCACGGAAGTGGATGCACTGGACACCGCCGGCCGTCGCGAGGAACTCTCGCGCATGCTCGGCGGCGTTGAAATCACCAAACAGACCCGGGCCCACGCCAAACAGATGCTCGACAGCGTCAAGGGCTAGCCGGCAAGACCCCGCTCGCTGGCCATGCGGTAAAGATCCAGTTCCGATCCCGCCCCCAGCTTGTTCATCACGCTCGCGCGGTGGATGTAGACGGTTTTCTGGCCAATTCCCAGGGCCGCGGCAACCTGCTTGGGCGCCCTGCCCGAAGCGAGCAACAGGAATACCTCGCGCTCGCGCGCGGTAAGCCTGTTGATCGGGTCAAGCGTCTCCGGCGCCCGTCCGGCACGCTTCTCTTTCAGGTCGGAGCTCAGGTATTCCTCGCCGCGCATGACCGCGCGCATACCGGCTACCAGTTCCTCGGGCGCCACGCCCTTGGTGACGTAGCCTGCCGCACCGCGGCGCAACGCCTCCGAAACATAGGGCTCGCCATCGTGCATGCTCAGCACCACGATGCGCGTGCCCGGGGCCACGCTGTGCAGATGCTCGATCAGCGGCAGGCCGCTGCCGTCAGGCAGGGAAAGATCCACCGCCACGAGGTCCGGCCGATGCAGGGCTACCGCTTCCACCGCCTCGTCGGCATTGCGGCACTCGGCGATCACGTCGAGGTCCGCCTCCATGTCGATGAGGCGTTTGAACCCTTCGCGCACGATGGCGTGGTCATCGACCAGGACGATGCTGTACATGCTTCGTACTTTACGCAGGTTCTCCCGTAGACGCGAATATCCTCATAAGATCGCCACCATGCACGCGAATCGATCCTGGGCCAGCTCCGGCCCCTTCCTTGGCCTGGTCTACTTCCTTGCCTGGGTAGCGCTGTGGCCCGGCCACCAACCTTACTGGGTACTGCCCTTCGGATTCCGCTTCGGCGTGCTGCTGCTATCGCGCAGCCGTGCGTGGCCGTGGGTGATCGGCGCGGAACTGGCCGCCAGCGCGTTCTGCGACTGGCGCGCGGGAAGCCATTTCGGTGCGCTCGGCTTCGTCGCCGGCGACATGCCCGAACCCCTGATCGTGGCCTTCACCCTGTGGCTGCTCCGCCGCGCCCACCTGCATGCGAGCCTCGACGATCCCGATGGCGTGGCCCGCCTGTTGCTTTCGGCCATGCTCACCGCGCTCGCGGCGACCGTGGGCAACGCCACGATCCTCGCCGCCCTGCATCCGGCGTCGGCCTTCCAGGCGCTGACCGATTCGCTCGGCAGCGACCTGCTGGGTTACTACCTGGGTGTGCTGCTGGTGGTGCCGGTACTGGTATTGCTGGTGCGCGAACGCCCCGGCCGCCAGGCCATGGCGGCGCTGGCCATCGACGGACTGCTGGTGCTGCTGCCAGCGCTGGCGATCCTGATCACGCTGACCGAATACTCCCCGCATGCCCAATACGCCCGCGTGCTGTCGCTGGCCCCCGGCCTGTTCTTCGCCTTCCGCCACGGCTGGCGCGGCGCCACGCTGTCCATGCTGATCATCAGCGTTGGCCTGAACCTCACCGAGAGCATGACTGGCCTTGGCGCCCCAACGGCAGCGGCCCACCTGTTCATTGCCGTCGCCGGCACTGGCACGCTGATGCTCGGCGCCGCCACCGACGCCCTGCGTCGCAGCAGCGAACGCGTGGCCCAACAGAATTCCCACCTGGCCGAGGCCAACCGCCGGCTCGACAAACTCGCCCGGCAACTGCGCGACGCCGCGCGCGGCAACCTGCAGGCTGAAGAAACCCAGCGCCGGCACATGGCGCGCGAACTGCACGATGAGCTGGGCCAGAACCTCACCGCCATCCAGACCCACCTGAAACTTGCCCAGGGCCGCCTGCGCGACGCGGGGCTGGACGACATCAGCACCTCGATCAACGGCATCCTCGGCTTCATGCGCCGCGCCCTGCACCGCATGCTCGACAGCCTGCGGCCTTCGGTACTGGACGAATTCGGCCTGGACCGTGCCCTGGACGAGGGCCCGCTGCGCGACATGCTGGCCGCCGCGGGCGTGGCCTATCACTTCGACATGGTGGGCGACCCCCGCACCCTCGACGACGACACACGCACCGCGATCTACCGCATCGTCCAGGAAAGCGCGACCAACGTGGTCCGGCATTCGCACGCCCAGAGCCTGCTGGTACGCCTGCGCATTGGTCAGCGATCGGGAAGCACCCTGGCCATTTTAAGCGTTCAGGACGACGGCGACGGCCTGCCCCCGGAACCGGTCTTCACAGGTGGCCGCGGCCTCAAGGGCATGCGCGACCGTATCACCGCGCTAAGCGGCAGCTTCCGCATTCAGCCTTCAGTTAAAGGCTTGCATTTCAAGGTTTTGCTACGCAGCGACGGCGTCAATGTGAAGCCCGCACCGGACAGTATCGTGTAGGAAAAACCTTATAGGAATTATTCCGATACCGGGAAAGTGAAGAGCTCGTTAGGATGCCGCCATCGATGTGGGGGAGCCACTGTCGAAAGACAGTGAGCCCAGATCGCTCGTGGGGACGGGCGATCTGATGAGGCGACAGGATGTCAGCCTCGCCGGTGAAGTCGGCCGCCACGCGAACGAGCAACTCGTTCGCAAAGGCGCTGGATATACCGGACAGCCGTTGGTGGGCAGGAGCCCTCCGGCGGCTTTTTTTTGTGTCTCGCTTGGGCGGTGAGGGGCGGGAGTAGCGGGGGTGTGACCCTGGTCGCTAAGTCCTCGTCGGGCTGCGCCCTCCTGCGGAAGCGCTCTCAGGGTCACACCCCCGCCACTCCCTCCGACTCTGCCTACAAGCCGGCCATCGCTCGCACAACGCGTTGGTTGAACGACCTAATCTCAGGATTCCGTACCCTGCTGTCCCCACAGCCTGCCGTGGCGTCCGGGGGAGCGGTTGGGTGGCGGCGTTTTCGTCACGCTTCCGCAGGAGGGCAACGCCCGACGAGGACTTAGTGACGAAAACGCCGCCACCCGGCCGCTCCGCACCGCACCGCCAAAGGCCAGCTAGCGGCGCTTCTTGGGGCGGACGTAGAGGACCAGGGAGTGGTCTTCGATGACGTAGCCGTGTTTTTCGGCGATTTCGTGTTGGAGGCGTTCGATTTCTTCGCTGACGAACTCAATGACCTTTCCGCTGTCAACATCGATCATGTGATCGTGGTGTTTGCCGCGGTCCAGTTCGTAGACGGCCTGTCCACCCTCGAAATTGTGCTTCATGAGGATGCCGGCGGCTTCGAACTGGGTCAGCACCCGGTACACGGTGGCAAGGCCGATGTCCTCGGCGTGGGAAAGCAGGTGTTTGTAGATATCTTCGGCGGTCAGGTGACGCGCCTCGGAATCCTCGAAAATCTGCAGGATCCGCATCCGGGGATGGGTGACTTTCAGGCCCGCCTTGCGCAATTCCCTGGTTTCCTGATCCATCTGTCTCACCCCTCTTGAAAGCACGGTGCCTAAGGGCGCTTAGTGTATCATCCATCGCTTTACGATCCGGACGCACTACGCATGCAAAAGCTCCTCCGCACGCTGGGCATGGCAATCCTTGCCTCCTCGGTTGCCGCCTGCGGGCTCGTTTACGTCCCCGACGTGCAGCAGGGCAACCTGCTCGACAAGAAGACCGTCGAGCAGCTTCAGCCGGGCATGACCAAGCGCCAGGTGCTGGTGCTGATGGGTTCGCCGTCGGTGAACTCGCCGTTCTACCAGAACCGCTGGGATTACGTCTCGACCGTGGCCCACCGCGGCGGTCCGATGAAGGTCCGGACCTTCAGCCTGTCCTTCAACAACGACGTGCTGGTGAGCACCAAGGGCGATTTCTTCGCCGCCGATGCCGAGGCCATCCTGAAGGACCAGAAGAAGTACCACCAGGATTATCCGACCACGGATACCAAGGGCGACAAGAACACCGATCCGGATGCCAAGAAGAGCGACGACGGCGGCTTCGGCAGCGGCAGCGACGACGACAAGAAGTAAGGCGTCAGCCTCGCGAAGCCCGCCGTCGGCGGGCTTCCTTCGGATCGAGGGTCAACGGGCGGTACACCTCCACCCTGTCGCCATCGGCCAGTACGTGGTCACTCGGCACCCGCCGTGAAAATACCCCCACAGCTTCGGCGGGCGGCCAGCCGGCCAGGGCTAGGGCCTCGGCGGCCGTGGTGCCCAGAGGCACGGAAAGCGCCAGCACCTCCTGACGGTCGGGAAACGCCCTCGCCACCTCGATGGCGATACGCTCAGCCATAGGTGCGGGCCGCCTCGGCGCTGAAGTCGTCCACCATCCTTGTGGCCAGGGCCTGGAACCCCATCTTCAGCACGCTGCTGCCGATTCCGGCGTATTCGAAATCCAGCAGCAGGCCTACCTTGCAGCCGTGATCGCCCAGGGCCGTGAATTCGAACAACCCCTCCAGCGAGGTGAACGGCCCCTCGACGAAATGCATCGCAAGGCGGTGGGGTCGCTGGGGGGTATTGCGGGTGGTGAAGGACTGGCGGATGCCGGCGAATTTGAGGTCCAGCCGGGCCACCAGCACGTCGCCCTCGCGCTCGATCACAGTGGCACCGTCACACCAGCCGAAGCGCTTTGGGTATGCTTCGACATCGTTTACCAGGTCGAACATCTGCGCTGGCGTATAAGGCACCAGCGCGCTGCGGCGGATTTCGGTCACGGAACCTCGCATCCTTTTGGGAGCGGCACAACGCCTGCCCCACCACGAAAGAACACCGATTTTAGCGAAGATGGCCAAGCAAAAAGACAAGGACAAGGCAGCCGGGGGCACGATCGCCCTGAACAAGCGCGCCCGTCACGAATACCACATCGACTCCCGCCACGAGGCAGGCATCGCGCTGCAGGGCTGGGAACTGAAGGCGCTGCGCGCCGGCCGCATCAACTTCACCGACAGCTACGCGGTGGTGCTGGGCGGCGAGCTGTTCCTGGTCGGCACCTCCATCCCGCCGCTGATCCAGGCCTCCAGCCACGTCATCGCCGAGGACCGCCGCACGCGCAAGCTGCTGCTGCACCGCGCCGAGATCGACACGCTGATGGGCTTCGTTGAGCGCAAGGGCTACACCCTGGTGCCCACCGCCATGTACTGGAAGGGCAACAAGGTGAAGGTGGAGATCGGCGTGGCCCGCGGCAAGCAGGAACACGACAAGCGCGCCTCGGAGAAGGAGCGCGAGTGGAAGGTGGACAAGCAGCGCGTGATGCGTGCGCACAACCGCATGGGATAACAGCCCGTTCCGCGACTAGCTGAACGGGGTCGTGGCGCCGCTTGGGTAAACCCTCTCCGGCCCTATATACTGGGTACGGCTTTCAAAGCTTTCCCCGGGGGTGTCCTGGCTTCGACGGGGGTAGTGCGATCGCCTGGTGCATGCCGAGGGGGTGACTTTCCTCGTTAAACCAGTCGCAAAACCCATAATTGCCAACGATAGCAATTACGAAGTGAATCAGGTGGCTCTCGCCGCCTAATTCTGTGGCCCCATAAAGGCCCTTCCCCGAACCGGTCTTGTGCTCATGCTCGCCGGTGTAGGGTCATTATCATGAGACAGTCCAACGCTGCCGGCCCGGCGGCTGCGGATTAAATCCAACGGGCTGGTTACCTGGTGCGCTTAGCACGCCGTGCTGTCAGGTAACGAGATCCAACGGTGAGCTAAGCATGTAGAACTGGGGGTTAAACGCCTTCGGACGCGGGTTCGACTCCCGCCACCTCCACCACGTTAAGTCAAAACCCCTTGCCAAGTCGCAAGGGGTTTTTTCTTTGCGTCGTATCTTCCGCCTACATCGGGGACGCGCGTATCTGACAAGTATTCCTGCCCCGGGAGACTTAAGATTGCCTTGCTGCCGCGGCTACAAAGGAATGCGCCCTAAGGCGCGCCGCCGGGCCTGCCCGAAGCAAGGAGTCATGGATTTGGCAAGGAAGAAACAGCCATCAAACCATCGGCGGCATTCGCCGTTGAGGATGGCAACCTACACCGATCGAAGGACTTCCACGGCCGGCGCATTCGACGGTGAGCTGGCGATGTCGATCCTCGTGGACGTGCACCGCACCGTCGGTCGTCTGGATCGTTCCGTGGCAAGGCTGGAAGAAGGCCAGAAACGTCTCGAAGAACGCCAGACGAAACTGGAAGAACACCAGACGAAGCTGGAAGAACGGCAGACAAAGGTCGAAACCAAGCTCGATCAACTTGGCGACAGGGTGAGTCACCTCGAGGGCAAGTTCGAACAACTCAATGGCAAGGTCGACAGCCTCGCGGACAACGTTGGCAGCCTTACCGTCAAGGTTAACGGCCTCGCGGACAATGTTGATAGCCTTACCGTCAAGGTTGACGACCTATGGTCCTGGCGAACAAGAATCGGCGGCGGCCTCATTGCGCTAAGCGCCATCTGGACACTCTACCAAGCTGTCTCCACGTACGTTCACTTCGGGCCGCCACCGTAGAGGCTCGTACTGCCCGCAACAGGTTCTAAACAGCGCTCGTGACTTTGTGCACTCATGTGTCCACGCCTCTCGTGCATAGGATGAGTCCCATCAAAGGGGAATGAGCATGCTCAAGTTTTTCATGGCGGCTGCTGCGCTCGCAGCCTGTACGCCCGTGCTCGCCGAACAGGTCCGCCAGGATGTCGTCGTCGATGGTGTGCGTATCGCGTACTGGACATCGCAGGACATCAAACCCGGGGACACTCCCATCATGTTCCTGCATGGCGGCCCCGGCTACAACAGCTATAGCTTCAAGCGCACGATGGGCCTGTCGCTGGAAGCGACCACTCACTATGGCGCCTTATCGATGACGTAGATATGGAAGAGCTCCAGGTGTTTGTCGGCACATTCCAAATAGGCTGTCGCAGAGAATTTCACCTTGTCCGGGTCGATGCCAAATATTTCCTCTGGCTTCATTAGCCCGCTTTTCCCCTGAGCCATCCAGTCCTTGAGCATCGAGGTGTAGTGTTCGGAGAACTGAAGTTGTCCCGCTTGGTCGCGTACAAAACAAGAGTTGGTGATGACTCCCTTGATGGTGGAAATCTCCTTGAAGCGGCCCTCTGGCACGGTATGAAAATCCGCCGTTCCAAGGATTCGACTCAAATGCACTTTGTTGAGGTCGGAATGGAGCGTGAGCGGGTTATGGCTGTGATAGAGGCACTGCAAGAAATCGTCAGTGTTGAGGCCAAAGTCCATGAATGCCCAGTAGGTCAGCAACAACGTGACCTTGTTCACGATCATCGATACGCGCGTAAGGTCGGTCTTGGGCTGGCTAATCTCATCCCCATGGGCAATTTCGTTTCGTAGTCTTTTGATGAGGTCGAAATCACTGTCGGAAATATTGATGGCGGCAATGACGCGGGCATCAGAGCCTTGCACAGCGTCCCGGTAGCATGCGGGAAAACTGCGGTCCCTCGAGCTGAAGATCTCCGCAACCGTGTCAAGGAGGTCTTTTTTCTGCGTGGCCGAAAGGGACTCCGACATCAGGCCCAATTTTTCTTCCAGCAATTTGATTCTGTTTTGGGGTCGCGAAATCTCCATTTGCCGACCTGATGCCTTCTTCTTGACGACGCCATCCAGCAGACTGATGTAGCCCAGGACTCTGTATTCCCAATAGCTGTCGTAGCGCAGCATGCCGGCCATTCTGGCCCAAGCGACCGTCCTGAACTCTGACCTGTAGTAGTTCTCGAAAATGGACTGCCACCTTCCGTCCAGCGCGTTCTTCTGTATCAGGAATCGGGTCCAGTAGTTTTTCTTGAGCTCAGGCGACTTTCGCTTGAAATGAGGAAAGTAGGCGTAGTGGAAGCGACCATCTTCACTCACCAGGACGACACTGATGATGTCGATGGGCTGCGCAATCAGGACCGTGATGAAACTGGAAAGATCCCTGCACTTCTCTCGCACGCTTCCAACGTCGAACAAGCCGCCCCCATTCTCAAAGGCAAAGACCACGTGTTCGTTGATAACGTGGTCCTCTCCCACATGAGAACAAGTACTGACGACCGTGGTACTCAAGGAAAAATGCGCGTCCCCTGTCCGGATGTCGGCCTCGATGGGTGCAGGCTTGTTTTCCCAGGTGAGTACTTCACCCACCTCGCCCTTCAGGTACTGTCTTGCCAGGAACCATTCGGACACGTCACTGTAGCGAACATGGATGCCACGGAAGGCATTTGCGACCTCACCTTCAACGATGAAATCCACGTAGGCATAGAAGCCACGAAATTCAAAACCGAACAGGGTGAGGGCCTCGCCGGAGGCCGTCCGTGCAATGAGACGGGGATAAGTTGTCCCCTCCACCAGCTTTCCAAGTGATGAGGAATGCTGAAAATCCAGATGGGCCCACTCCCCATCGCCAAACGTCAATTTGCCCCGGCCAATCTCACCTATCTCATTGTGATAAACGTCCACATCATGCTCGTGGGCGGCGCCGAATACGTTTTCAAGTTTCATGTATCGAATGTTCCCTCGTAACACCGTGGAGGTCGACGGCGGGCAAACGGGGCACCGGTTGTGCGGCGGGAGCCATATCGAACATCCAAAGCCACAGTGTCAAGCAAAGCTGACTAGTCAATCCAAGGCTGGCTGGGCCCTGTATTCCCAGGCATCCTCCGGAAGGGGATGCTTCTGGAACCAGACGTCGCGCACTTCATTTCGGTGCGCTACAAACGCGTCCCTGCAAGCACCGATATGTCGAGCGTTGATTTCGTCAACCTGTTCGAGTGAGATGTCCATGTACCCCTGCCATGCAGGTGCGTGACTAATAAATAGGCATTGCATCGGTGAGATGGGCATGGATACTTCAATACTCCCCATCGCCAAGCCGACGCCGCGGTAAGCCGGAGCACGTTTGTAGGCTTCGGGATCTATCCAGACGCAAGGCTGGTCCGACGTCACGAAGCCAACTGGGTCGGTTGTACAGAGGATGGCCACTTTCATCTGCAGAAACCGCGACAAGGTTCCTTCGAGCATGGGGCCGGCTGCCATCTGGATAGGATGGTCGCGAATCCGCTCGACCTGCTTCATTGTGATGCCGGGCCCTTCTTGACCGAGACGAGAAATGGACGCCATCTCCTGCCTCTGTTCCGGGGTTGCGGCCTCAAAACCCTTCTTTGCATCTTCCATCCACGCCAGAATGTTGCCCCACTGCTCTCGTTGGGCGTCCCGGAATTTCGGCGTCCTGAAGCGGGCAACCGCTGCAAAGGCCAGCAAATACACCATCTCTTCCGCATTGGGCCATTGCCTGCCATCGAGCCGGTGCGTTCGAAGCTCTGCAAACTTCTGCTCCAAACCACTAAACCCATGTTCGAGACGGAGGTCACGCTCCCCACCAGAAAGCTCAACCGTATAGATATCGGTCTCGGTGAAGATGTTTTGCGGCGCCTTTTTCCTGGGATTGGTTCCATTTTTGTCAAAACACCAGACATAGGGCGTATGCCTGGGGCCAAGGGGCTGTGTCGTGTCGTGCCAGGCCTTGAGGTAGCACTTCGGTACAAAGTGCTGCTTCTTGTGCGTTGCCTTGGACACCTTTTCACCCCCTGAGGTAAGACAGCGTGCCACTTGCGTCAACCATAAATCGAGCAATACAACCTATTTTGCGCGCTTGCGCTTAGATGCTGGACGACCGGCGAGGTCTTGCTCGATCTCAGTGGCCCAAATCACTAGGTCCGCGCTACAAGCCCGGCACCAATCCCGGATCTGGAGCCCGTCGAGCCGGACCACGCCTCGCTCAGCTGCTGTCACGTAGTTCTGGGTTCGGCCAAGCCGTTCCCCCAATTCGCCCTGAGTTAACCCTGCCCGCTTTCGAATGGCGCGAAGTGTGGCCAGAAAGGTCTGATTTTCCGGCCGATAGAGCGACTTCTGCGCGCGCTCTTCCGCTCCGTTGTCTGATGCCATGGGCCCGCTCCGATACTGATCGGGTTCCAACCCTATGACGCATATCCGTATACACAGTCCTTGTGTTTTTGTTTATCCTGTCTTTGATCGGTCGATTGTAGTTTCGGATTACCAGGGAGAGCGGGCGACGCATGTTGATTTCAGGCTTCGACCCGAAGGACAGCAACGCTGAAACAAGGCCTTCACCTCATCATTTTCACCTCATCATTGTTGAAAGGAATCAACACATGCCACTTGACGTCTTCATCCCCCTCAGCATCACCATCGCTGGCCTTATTGCCTTATTCGTGATGCGCCGGGAGAACGCGGCGTTGGCCATTACCGACCGCTTCCACGTAAAAGGCCTTGAAGCGAAGATTGACCGCGCACGACGAGATGTGTACATCCTCGTGGAAGGCCGCGACCGGCCTTTTCGCGCGCCCTTGGGCCACCTCGTTGTCGAACACAAGGTAGAAACGGTCACCTTGGCCCACGAGAAGCGCCCCAGGAGGCGCCGCAGGATCTCTCTGACTTCCGATCGCCGCAGGTTGTTGGCGACGGGCCGCCGTATCGCATCCCGCGACTGGGCAGAAACGGAATGGACCGCGGTGGAAACCGGGAGTACCTGGGTTCGGCTTCGGGCGGTCCGCCTGCCCGCCTATTACGCTCAGCACTGGGCCGACTGGAATGATGAATCAACCAATGTCCATTCCGACTTCATGGATGTGACCCTGCCGAACGCCAGGGCCCGTGCGCTCAAACTATGGCTGGACCATCACCAGCGGGAACTTTTTCCTGACCGGGAAGCCGTCCGCGCGACATGGGACCAAACGTGCGCCGAACTGCTTCGGGCGTGCCGGCAACAACGCGACCACCGCAAAAACGCTACCGACGCATTCGAAACCTGGTCATTTTCCGCCCAGCCCGGGATCACCTATCTTGTGATCGAGGCGGACGGTGCAGCCTTTTGGGCATCGGGTGACACGCCGCTGCTCGAACCCATTGAGAAGCCGCGATTCAAGTTGACCGGCGACAAGCTAACCGTCTTCTCCGCCAACGACGACCGGTCCTTTCTAGTGCCGACGGAGCGGATGACCTCCCTGCAGGCTTTACGGCGCCGGGGCGTCGTCCTGATGGATGGAGACCTGTCAATGCGACCTCGGGTACGTCGCATGTACTGACTCCACCGTCTTTCCTTATCACTTGTCTTCCAACCATCGCAGCTTCTCGGAAAGCTCCACGAGCTGACGATTTCTGGCGCGCGCCAACACCAGGCCGGAAACAATCATGACAGCCAGCATGACCAAGCCCGCGATCGTTTGGATCTGCGCAAGTTGATGGATGGGATGCCCATCTTCGGTCAGGCTGAGGCCAGAAATCCTGGTCAAAACCGTCGCCGTCAATGCCGTCGCCGGCACTCCGATGTAAAGGCAACGCGCTTGAAACAGCCCCCGCCTGGCACGGGAAATCATGCGCTTGAGCAGGCTGGCCGTATCGAGGCTGAGCACATCCAGGCGGCAGCGCGCCCGCTGATACCAAATCGCGCCGGCCACATAGGTGAACCACAGGGCGGCCACTATGCCAAGGGTCCTGGATCGTTCAGCGGCAATGCAGAAAGCCAGAAACAGTGCAAAGCCACAAAGAATGAAGGCAAGCACCCGATGGTTCCATCGCTGCGATTCATGAAGGCGCCGTACCGCCGACATGAGCTGACCGGTATCCGGCTTAGGGGTGGATTGCCAAAGCTGGGCCATGGGATCCATGTGCGACGACTCATTCATGAAAGTTCTCCGAAACTCGACCGGATGAAAGTCTTGGCGCGATGCAGCCGCACCGATGCATTGCTTTCGCTGATGCCAAGGATGGTTGCGATGTCCTTGATAGCGATGTCTTCAAGGTAAAGGCCCGCGACAGCCTTGAGCGGCTCGGGAAGGTTGCGCACGGCTTCGGTCAGTCGGATCAATTGCCGGGCGTGATCGGTTGCCTCGTCGATAGGTGCAGCCCCGTCCGGAACGCTGTCGCTCAGAAATTCGGTCTTGCGCACGATGGCGCGTCGGACATGGGTGACGCAGATGTTTTGAGTGATGCGGGCAATGTAAGGCTTGACGGTCGCCGGGCTATCCAGGCGCGGCAAGGCCTGCCACATGGCAAGCCAGACTTCCTGCACGAGATCGTCAATTCGACCAGGATCGCGCTCATAGGCTGTCGCAATACGGCGCACCATGCCGGCATGTTTTTCGACAATCTCTTCAAGGGTTAACAAGGCGACGGCATCCAGGTCAAGTGAGCCTTAGTCGTTTGAAGATGGATTGTCTTACAGCGGGATAGGAAATATTTAGAGATTCCCCATTGTAAGAATTGTAGCTGGCCCACGACTGCAAGCCTGACGCCAATACGGCGTTCTTGCAGAAGGGCACGATCTTGAACACTCATCGGATAAAACTGGGCACGAAACGCCTCCTGGTTGCCGCGAGCCTGTGGGCGCTGGCGGCTGGTGCGGCGTCGGCAGAAGACGCCGCAGGCGATTGGAGCGGCTTCCTTGCAGGCCAGTATCACATCATGGTGCACGTGGTTAAGGACACCGGGGGCCACTACCAGGCGACGCTCGAAAGTCCCGACCAGGGAAGCTTCGTTCTGACGGCCGACGCCGTCGAATCGGACCCTTCCCACCTAAGCTTCGCTGTCCCAAAAATCGGCGCTCATTACACAGGGCTGTGGGATGCCGAGAAAAAGAGTTGGGTGGGAACATGGACGCAGAACATGTCCATACCGCTCGTCCTATCCCGCGTGACAAGCCACGCATCAGCGTTGGCTCCGGCCAAGCGCCCCCAGGAAGAAGCCATTGCCATGGGCCCCCGGCCTTACCGCGTGGAAGAAGTCACCTTCCCCAGTGCCTCCGGGGGAATAAAACTTGCCGGCACCCTGAGCGTTCCCAATGGCCAGGGGCCCTTCCCCGCGGTCGTCCTGATTGGCGGAACCGGGCCTGGGACCCGCGACGAGAATGGCTTTGGCCACAAATTATTCCTGGTACTGGCCGATGCGCTCAATCGCCGCGGCATCGCCGTACTGCGCTATGACAAACGCGGCGTAGGCGCATCGAGCGGCAACTTCGAAACCGCAACGATCCCGGACTTCGCCTCCGACGCCGAAGCGGCGGTGGCTTTTCTGAAATCACGTCCTGGGATCGCGCCCGACCATATCGGACTTATCGGCCATTCCGAGGGCGGCGCCATCGCACCGATGATCGCCGTTCGCAATGCTTCGGCACGGTTTACCGTCCTCATGGCTGGACCCGGCATGCGCATCGGGCGGCTCTTAAATGTGCAGAACGCCAAGATTGCCGAAGCATCGGGCATGCCCGAGGACCAGATCGCGAAGAAGACGGCGTTCTTCAATAAGCTCTATACCGATCTGGCGGCTGACGAGAGCGGCACGCGCGCCCTGCCGATCGCCCAGGCTGACATTGCACAAGGCGTTCAAGATCACGTGATCCGTGCTGAAAATGCCGACGCACTCGCCCGCCAACTTACCAGTCCGTGGGCGCGGCAAGCCTTCAACTACGATCCCATCCCCACGCTTCGCGCTCTCAGAACACCGGTCCTCGTACTCGATGGCAGCCGGGATCTGTTCGTGCCACCGGAAGAGAACTTGAGTGCCATCAGGGAAGCTTTACGGCGCAATCCGGACGCGACGATTATTGAATTGCCCAATATCAACCATATGTTCCAGACCGCGAAAATCGGAACGCCGGCCGAGTCCATAGACATCGAAGAAACCGTCGCGCCGGCCGCACTGAAAGTCATTACCGATTGGGTGGTAGCGCATAGCTCTTGATCAAACCGGGCACGAGACCGGGGGCCGCCCATTAGGCGGCCTTTTTTTCGCAACCTTTTCCGTCCGAGGGGGCACCCACCGGTTCCACCGTGGAACCGGGCCGGCACCCGATATGAAGGTCAAGTTTGCCCATCAACTACGTGCCATTGCCGCGCTGTCGGTCATCATCTACCACTACTGGGGCATCTTCTTCGCGCCTGCCGTGCGAGGGATCATCGGGGTGCCGGCAACCTTTGTACCGGTCAAACCCGGATACGCGCAGCACGTCATGGCATCAGGGCAACGCGGCCTTATCTATGGCGTCTTCGGCGTTGGCGTATTCTTCCTTATAAGCGGGTTTGTCATCCCCATCAGCCTTAGGAACATTTCAACGGGCGCCTTCCTGGTGAGGCGGTTCTTCCGCATCTACCCGGTCTATTGGTTCTGCCTGCTGATCAGTCTTTCCATGTACTTCATCAGCGCCTGGTATTGGCACACGCCCTTGTCGGACAGGATCAGCGTGAAGTATCTGCTGCAGACCCTGCCACTGCTGCACAGCGTGACGGGCATACCTTCGCTGGATTTCGTCTGCTGGTCGCTGGCCGTGGAGGTGAAGTTCTACCTGATCTTCGCCTTGATATTCCTGGCAGGCGGGAACGCCCACAAAGTGCTCGCGCTATCCATAGGCTTCCTGACGCTGTGCTGCGCGGCGGCTTACCTTGCCCACCATGATTCGAACCCGGAATCCATGCTGTCGTTGCTGACGTCGGACATGAAGTTCATCAACTTCATGTTCCTGGGCTGCCTGTTCTATTACGTACTGTATGACGAGCTCAGCGTGGCTGCGGCGCTGGGCTATGGAACCATCATCTATGTCCTGTTCCTGACAATCAGTGCATCTTACGAGGGCAACATCGGTGGACCACTGGCGAGGAACTACACCTACGCGCTGCTTTTGTTTTCCGCGTGCTATGTGCTTAGGGACAGGTTCCGGGATAACAGGGTCCTGGATTTCGTGGCGGACATAAGCTTCCCGCTATACCTCCTTCACTCGACGGTGGGGTATGTCGTTATGTCCATCCTGATCGACCATCGTCTTCCGTTTACGCTCGCCTGGGTCATAAGCCTGGGCCTGGTCTTTCTGGTTGCATTCGGTGTCCATCGATACGTGGAGATTCCCGTCAACGCCTTCGGCAAGAAGGTATCCAACCTCACGGGAAGGTCGTCCAAGCCGGTACAGGGGGACACTTTTCCGCTCGAAGGATCGCCCTGATGACAGGCGATGAAGGGGCTGAAGGTGGACGTCCAGACGTCCGCCCGATCTTGCGACTTGACACGCACGGCGACCCATGTGAACCATGCCGGACCCCATCCCCGGATTCCGTCATGCCTGCCCGTCCCCCACTGGCCATCGTCTATGAGCACCCTGAGTGGTTCAAGCCACTCTTCGCCACGCTTGACCGGCGTGGCGTCCCCTACCGCGCCATCCGTTTCGAAGACCATCTGTTCGACCTCGCCGACCGCACGCCGCCGGCACCGGTGATCTTCAGCCGGCTGGCCATGAGCTCGTTCCTGCGCCAGGACGAACACCCCATCTTCTATGCACAGGCGCTCTACGCTCATTGGGAGTTGAATGGTGCCCGGGTGATCAACGGCACCCGAGCGCTCAGCGTGGATGCTTCCAAGGCCCGGCAGATGGCCGTGATCCAGGCACAGGGGCTGGCCATTCCCGCCACGCGCGTGGTCCATCGGCGGGCGGATCTTGAGGCGGCCTCCAAGGGCCTGAGGTTCCCGGTGATCGTGAAGGTGAATATCGGCGGTTCGGGCAGCGGCGTGGTCCGCTACGACACGCCCGAAGAACTTCATGCGGCGGTCCTTGCCGGTACCACGCCGACAGGCATCGACGGTGTTTGCCTGGTGCAGGAATATGTTCCGGCACGCAATGCGCAGGCCGTGCGCATGGAAACCCTCGATGGCAAATTCCTCTACGCCATTGCGCTCAACACCGATGGCGGCACCTTCGACCTGTGCCCGGCGGACTTCTGCCTGGTCGACAAGCCGACGGTGAGCGCGGTCGAATTCAAGCCCGATGCCGAAACCATCCGTGAGGCCGAAGCCATCGCCCGTGCATCGAACATGGACATCGGCGGCATCGAGTTCATGGTGGACGACCGGGACGGTACGCGCCGCTATTACGACATCAACGGCCTGTCGAATTTCGTCGCCGATCCGCTGAACGTGCTGGGATGGGATCCCCACGAGCAACTTGCCAACTACCTGCAACAAGCCATCCACACGCACCAGGGGAAAGCCGCATGAAGTACGGATTCTGGGCGCCGGTCTTCGGCGGCTGGCTGCGCAACGTGCGCGACGAGAGCATGGAAGCCAGCTGGGACTACTTCAGCCGGCTTTGCCGTCGCGCCGAGGAGATCGGCTACGACCTGACGCTGATCGCCGAGCTCAACCTCAACGACATCAAGGGCGTCCGGGAACCGGCCATGGACGCCTGGTCCAGTGCCGCGGCGCTCGCCGCCGTTACGAAGCGGCTTGAAATCATGGTGGCGGTGCGTCCGAACTTCCATCACCCGGCACTGTTCGCCAAGGCCGCGGCCAACATCGACAACATCTCCAATGGCCGCCTGGCGCTGAACGTGGTGTCGTCCTGGTGGGCCGATGAAGCCACCCAGTACGGCCTGCAATTCGACCAGCACGACGATCGTTATGGCCGCACGGCCGAATGGCTGACCGTGGTCGACGGCCTGTGGTCGCAAACGCCCTTCAACCACCAGGGCGAGCGCTACCAGCTCACCGACGCCGTCTGCGAACCGAAGCCGAAGTCGTCGCCCCGGCCCACGATTTACGCCGGCGGCGAATCGGAAGCGGCCAAGAACCTCATCGCCAGCCGCTGCGACGCCTACGTGATGCATGGCGACGAACCGGAGGTGATCGCCGAGAAGATCGCCGACATGCGCGCCCGCCGCGAGAAAACCGGCCTGCCCCCGATGATCTACGGCATGGCCGCCTATGCCATCGTCCGCGACAGCGACGAGGAAGCCCAGGCTGAAGTCGAACGCATCACCACGCTCGATCCGGATGCCCCAGGGTTTGCGAACTTCGATCAATGGCTGTCGGGAACCCAACTCGAGCGCGAGCTGAAGATCCGCGAGTATTCAGTGTCCAACCGTGGCCTCCGGCCAGGCCTGGTCGGCACCGCCGCGCACGTGCGCGATCGCATCAAGGCCTTCGAAGATGCCGGCCTCGACCTCCTGCTGCTGCAGATGAGCCCGCAGCTGGAGGAAATGGAGCGTTTTGCCGCCGAGGTGATACGCCGGCACTGAATGCTGAAGGTTCAGACCTTCTTGTAGCGGAAGCAGTCCTTCATGTGGTCGTTGACCATACCGGTGGCCTGCATCCAGGCGTAGACGATGACGGGGCCGACGAACTTGAAGCCCCGTTTTTTAAGCTCCTTGGACATGACCACCGAGTTCTCGGTCTGCGCCGGCACCTGGGCGATGGACGCCCAGCCGTTGCGAAGTGGCTTGCCACCTGCGATGCCCCATGTGAAATCGGCAAAGTCCTCGCCAGCTTCCTGCATGTCGAGGAAGGCGCGTGCGTTGCCCACGGTGGCGGCGATCTTCGACGCCGAGCGGATGATCCCGGCATTGGCCATCAGGCGATTCACATCGCGCTTGCCGTAACGGACGATCTTTTCAGGGTCGAATCCGTCGAAGGCCTCGCGGAACGCGTCGCGCTTGTGCAGGATGGTCTTCCACGACAACCCGGCCTGGAAACCGTCCAGGATCAGCTTCTCCCATAACGAGCGGCTGTCGTGAATAGGCACGCCCCATTCGGTGTCGTGGTAGTGGCACATCTTCGGATCGCTACCCGCCCACGCACAGCGAACGACTTCCTTAGCCATGGCTTACCTAAAATCCCCGCACCGACGATCGGCAATACCGTGCATTGTAATGCCTGCGCCCGGCGACACCGCGCGCTTGTTGTATTGACCCGGCTCGCCCGAGGGGGGCACCATCGGTGATCCCCGTGCTCAAAGGCATCCCCATGCGCTGCAAGCCCTGGCTCATCACCCTCGTCGCCGCGCTTGCCGCGTGCAGCTCCAGCCACAACGACACCCCGGCCCCGGCGGCGGCCTCCACCGCGCCGGCCAAGACCTCCACCGCACCACCGCCGCCGGTCCCGGCAGTGCCGCCCGGCTCCCATACGTTCCAGGCGGCGATCAATGCCGACGACTTCTCGGCCCACCTGCGTACCATCGCCTCGGACGAATTCGCCGGCCGCAAGCCCGGCACAATCGGCGAACGTTTGACCACCAACTACCTGGTGGAGCAGTTCAAGCGCATCGGCCTTACGCCTGGCGTGAAAGGTGAATGGTTCCAGGCCGTTCCCGCCGTCACCACGACCCTGGAGCACCAGGACACGCTCAAACTGGATGTCGCCGAGGGCGGTGGCACCGAATCGTTCGCCTTCGCCAAGGACATGGTGGTCGCCACGCTCAACGCCTCGGCCCACGTGGAACTGAAAGACTCCGACATCATCTTCGCCGGGTACGGGGTGGAAGCACCCGACCAGCAGTGGAACGACTTCGACGGCGTGGACGTGAAGGGTAAGACGGTGGTGGTGCTGGTGAACGACCCCGGCTGGAACGGCAGCGACAAGGCGCTGTTCAAGGGCCGGGAAATGACCTACTACGGCCGCTGGACCTACAAGTACGAAGAAGCTGCACGCAAGGGCGCGGCCGCCGTCTTCATCGTGCACCAGACCGAACCTGCAGGCTACGGCTGGAACGTGGTGGAGTCAGGATTCTCCATGCCGCGGCTCGACCTTCCGGTGAGCGAGGACCCTGCTCCCCGCATGCCCATCGCCGGCTGGCTTACCCACGACGCTGCCAAGCGGCTCTTCGCCAAGGCCGGCAAGGACTTCGACGCGCTCGCAGCCCAGGCCAACCAGCGCGGTTTCAAGGCCGTGCCCCTGGATGCAAAAGCCTCCATCACCCTCGACAGCACCATCGGCACGTCCATTTCCAGCAACGTCATCGGCGTGCTCAAAGGCAGCAAGCATCCGGACGAAGCCATCGTCTACACCGCGCACTGGGACCACCTGGGTACCGATCCTGCGCTCAAGGGCCACAACATCTACAACGGCGCGGTCGACAACGGCACCGGCATCGCCGCGATGCTGGAGATCGCCGAGGCCTTCGCCGCGAAGAACCCGCACCCAGAGCGCAGCATCGTGTTCGCCGCGGTGACGATGGAGGAATCGGGGCTGCTCGGTTCGAAGTACTACGTTGCGCATCCTGTGTTTCCGTTGGCCAAGACCGTGGCCGACATCAACATGGATGCGATCGACATCATGGGCCCGACGCACGACATGTCCGTTGTGGGCCTGGGCCAGTCGCAGCTCGATGATGTGCTGAAGGAAGTCCTGGCCGCCCGTGGCCGCGTGGTCAGCGGCGACGATGCGCCGGAGAAGGGCCATTACTTCCGCTCCGATCATTTCAACTTCGCCAAGGCCGGCGTGCCGGCGCTTTCCGCCGGCGGCGGCGTGGACATGATCCAGGGCGGCAAGACGGCTGGCGAAGCCGCCGTGGCGGACTACGTGGCCCATCGCTACCACCAGCCCGCTGACGTCTTCGACCCGCGTTGGGATTTCACCGGCGTGCTGCAGAACGTGCAGGCCTACTACGACGTGGGTGCGAAGCTTGCGGACAGCGACATGTGGCCGACGTGGAGCGAAGGCAGCGAGTTCCGCGCGGCGCGCGAGGCGATGCTTGCCAAGCCTGCCGCGAAGGCGAAGAAGAAGCACTAGAAGTTCCACTGCAACTGCACGCGCGCCACGTCGGCCCGGATCCTCGGGTACGGCGCCTGGCGCGTGTTCGTGCGGCGCATGTTGGCGTAGGCCACGGCGATTTCCAGCGCATTGGATGGCTGCCACTCCACGCCAGCTTCCAGTTCGTCGACCAGCATGCGCGGGGCGTTGGTGTCGAACTTCGCCGCGCCCCGGTAGGTTTGCCACTTCACGTAGGGTGTCAAAACGCCATAGGCGCCCGTGCGGCGGACCATCGCCTGCACATAGCCGCCGCGAAGCGAGCGGGTGCGGATGCGCTGCCGCACGACATCCAGCTGCGGGCCCTCGCCCACTGTCCATTCCGCCTGAAGGCCGAAAGGCTGCGGATACCAGACCACATGCGCCGCGACCCGGCGATCGGTCGAACCCTGCAGACGTGCATGAACCGCGGGAGTAAACGACGCGCCATCGACCCTGATCGACGTCGGAGTCCCCACCCGGTACTGACCCGCATAAGCGTCGGCGCCCACTTGCACGAACTGTCCGGAGGAAAGCTTGAATGGCCAGGTGGCATGCAACACCACATGGCGCCGGTCGTTGCCTTCGGCGCGGTTGGCACCCTGGCCATTGTAGAAGCCCAGTCCCAGTACGCCGTAGTCGCCACTGCCTTTCAGCCCTGACTTGGTCAGCTCACCGAAGCGCTGAGCTGCCACCTTCGGCGAGTAATAAAGGAACAGTCCAAGATCGCGCTCGTCGCGCACGCCGGCATTGAGCGCATCGGCGCGATCGGGTGCCAGGCGGTTCTGGCTCGACTGCAGGTTCTCAAAACCATAGGGCACTTTCGACTGCCCAGCGCGAAGACGCCATTCATGGGCGCGGTCAAGGCTGATATCGGCATAGGCGTCGCGGAGCTGGCCGAAGTTCGACGTCGTCGAGCCGCTGGGCGTGCTTGCGAAATCCGGCTGCAGGTACACGAACAATCGCTCGCTTACCTGGCCACTGATCACCAGGCGTACACGGCGCAGGCCAAACGACTGATTCGCCCCGAGGAACTTGTCACCTGGCGCATCCAGTCTGGCTTTGTCACCCGATAGCACCTGGTTGTAGCGCATCTGCACGTAGCCCCGAACCTGCAGGCGTTCGTGCCAGGGGCCTGCAGGTGGCTTGACCGCAGCCACGCGCGCGGTGGACGTGGCGACGGTCGCCTCGGCGGGGCGGCGATTGGCATGATCCGGGGAGGCTCCAGACGACACCGCCTGGCCCGTGGCTGCGGGCTCGTCGATCTTGCGAAACGCCCCCAGCCGGCTCCGGCCGGGGCCACGTTCGGCGAAGATCTGCCGGGTCCTCTGATCGACGTAAAGCTCGACGTCCGCCTCGGCGGCATTGACGCTTGGCATGGCGGCCAACAGGCCCACGGCCAGGATGCTTCGTTTCATGCTCACGTTCCTTGTGTCGACGACGTCGCCGGTCCTGGCGACGAGGCGGACGGTACGGCCTGGATGTTTCGGCGTGGTGACAGCAAGCGCAAAAGGCTGCGAAAATAATTGCAATATAATCAGCGGTTTATGGAATTGGCTAAAAATTCGTAGTTCAAAGCCAACGTTCCTGCGGCGATAATCCGGACTCGGCCGCCCTAGGGGAACCACGGCGCGCCGGCCAACCCCTTCCCAAAATAAAGATCCACGCCGATGCCCACCGCCTTCCCGCGCCTGCCGCGCCGTGCCCGCCTTGCCTTGTCCCTCGCCGCAGCGCTCGCTGCCCCCGCCTTCGCCCAGGACACTGCCACCGCGCCGCGCGCGGACAAGCCGGCGACCTTGCAGACGATCACGGTGACGGCGGAAAAACGCGTGGAAGACATGCAGAAGGTGCCGATCTCGATGACGGTGCTGCCGTCGGACAAGCTCGAGGCCTTCGGCCAGGCCGGCGATGGCGTGCTGCAGCTGGCTTCGCGCGCGCCCAGCGTCTACGCCGAGACCTCCTACGGCAGGGAATTCCCGCGCTTCTACATCCGCGGCCTGGGCAACAGCGACTTCGACCTCAATGCCTCGCAGCCGGTGTCGATGGTGTACGACGACATCGTGCAGGAAAATCCCATCCTGAAGGGCTTTCCCCTGTTCGACCTGGAACAGGTCGAAGTGCTCCGCGGACCCCAAGGCACGCTCTTTGGACGTAATTCCCCGGCGGGCGTGATCAAGTTCGAATCGCGCAAGCCTACCCAGGAAACCACCGGTTACGCCCGCGTGTCCTACGGCTCGCTCGGCACCGCCAACGCCGAGGCCGCCATCGGCGGCGCGCTTTCCTCCGCGTGGTCGGCGCGCATTTCGGCACTCGCCCAGCATCGCGATGACTGGATCGACAACACCTTCAAGGGCAAGAACGACGACCTGGGTGGCTACAACGACCGCGCCGTTCGCGTGCAGGCATTGTACGAACCCAATAGCGATTTCAACGCTCTGATCAATGTGCACGCCCGCTGGCTCGACGGCAGCGCCATGGTGAACCGCGCCAACGCCATCGAACTTGGCGAACCCAGCTTCGTGCCCGGGTTCGACCGCGACAAGGTAGCCCAGGACGGCAACAACAAGCAGCACCTGTTCACCTGGGGCAGCAACCTGCACCTGAACTGGAAACTGGGCGACTTGAACCTGACCTCGATCACCGGCCTGGAACGTGCCACTACGTACAGCCTGGGCGACGTCGACGGCGGCTATGGCGCCGTATTCGCGCCGCCCAGCGGCCCGGGCCTGATCCCCTTCCCGTCCGAAACCGCCGACGCGCTGCCGAAGGACCGCCAGATCACCCAGGAAATCCGCCTGTCCAATGATCAGACCGAGCGCCTGAAATGGCAGACCGGCGTGTACTACTTCGACGAAGACATCGCCATCGATAACTTCTCGTATGACACGCTGGCCAACCACGCCCTCAACGACTGGGCGCAGCAGTCCCAGCGCACCAAGGCATGGGCGGTGTTCGGCTCGGCCGACTACGACGTCACCGATCGCTTCGACATCCGCGCCGGCGCCCGCTTCTCGCACGACAAGCGTGATTTCTCGGCCAATCGCGTGTTCGGTTTCGATGGCCCGCTTGCCCCGCTCACGTCCAAGCCCACCGATGCCCGCTGGAGCGGCGACATCACCGGCAGTTACGCCATCAGCGACAAGACCAATGCCTACGTGCGCGTGGCCAACGGCTTCCGCGCGCCCAGCGTGCAGGGCCGCCTCACGTTCGCCGACACCATTTCCACGGCCAAGCCCGAAACCATCACCTCGTACGAGTTCGGCATGAAGACGCTCGCCGCCGATGGCAAGCTGCGCTTCAACGCTGACATCTACAAGTACAACATGCACAACGAGCAGCTCACCGCGGTGGGCGGCGCCACCAACGTCACCCAGCTGCTCAATGCGAAGAAGACCGAGGGCTACGGCGCCGAGTTCGACGCCGAGGCTTACCTCACGCCGAACTTCATCGTCACCGCCGGTGGTAGCTACAACCATACCGAACTGAAGGACCGGAACCTGTCCGTGGCGATCTGCGGCTCGGGCTGCACGGTACTCGACCCGCTCAATGCCCAGGGCAACGCGCTGATCAATGGCAACGTGCTGCCGAACTCGCCCAAGTGGATCGGCACCTTCACCGCCCGTTACGGTATTCCCTACGGCGATAACGGCGAATTCTTCGTCTACACCGACTGGAACTACCGCAGCGAGATCAACTTCTTCCTGTACGACTCGGCCGAGTACCGCTCAAAGGCCTTCCTCGAAGGCGGCTTGCGCCTGGGCTACAACTGGGACTTCGGCAAGCGTGAAGTGGCTCTCTACGGCCGCAACATCACCGGCAAGGAAGTGATCACCGGCGCGATCGACTTCAACAACCGCACGGCGTTCGTCAACGACCCGCGCGTGGTCGGCATCGAGTTCCGCGCCGAGCTGTAAGGAACCGATCGGGGTCAGAGTGATAACTCTGACCCCCAACGGCGACGTCGCTCAGATCACCGACGCCTTGCCGCCATCCATCGGGATGATCGCGCCGGTGACATAACTGGCAAGGTCCGAGGCGAGGAAGAGCGCAACGGCTGCCACTTCCAAAGGCTCAGCCATTCGACCCATCGGGATCTCGCGCAATTGTTCGGCAAGGAGATCCTCGCGGTCCCTGCCGGTGGCGCGCACCGAAGCATTCAGGCCCTCCTCCACCCGGCCGGTCCTGGTCAGCCCCGGATTGATCGCATTCACACGCACGCCGCGGGCCGCATAGGCCCGTGCGTAGCCCACGGTGGTAAGCATCAATGCCGCATTGGCCGAACCGCCGGCGATGTGCATTTCATTGGCCTGGCGGCCACCCTGCCCCACGATGTTGACGATGCTGCCGCGACCACGCTCGCCCATGCCGCCGATCAGCGGCTCGATGGCATTGACGTAGGTGTAGAACTTCGCGGCGAAGGCCTGCTCGAAGGCGTGCAGGTCCAGGTCGTCCGGCGGGTAACGCCGTGCCGCGCCCGCGGAATTGACCAGCACGTCCACAGGGCCGAGGTCGTGGCTTATGCGCGAGAGCGTTTCGCGCGCAGCGGCCGAGTCCGATAGGTCGGCGTCGTAGATGGCCAGATCCAGCCCATGGCCATGCAAATCTCCCTGCGCAAGCTCCAGGTGCTCCCGGCTGCGGGAAATGCCCGCCACGATGGCCCCTTCCCGGGCAAACGCCGTCGCACAGGCCAATCCGATGCCTTTGCTGGCCCCAGTGACCACCACGATGCGCCCTTCCAGACCGCTTCGCATGCCTTTTTCCCGGTCGATATCACGCCCCGAGCATGCCCAAAGTGCCCTATGAATGCCAGATATTCCATTTAACTTACTGGTTTGAAAGACTTTTCCAAAGATAGGCCATTAGTCATGGTGACTTTTTAAAAAAAATCCTTGACGGGTCGAAATGTGGTGTTATAGTTCACTACAACACCGGTCACCCACAGCACCACACGAGGACACCACCATGAACCGCATCAACGCCACCGCCGCCGTCGCCTCCCTGCTGATCACCTTCGCCAGCGTCGCAGCAGTCCGTGACACCACCAACTACGCCGCCCCGGTTGCCCACGTCGCCGCCGCTTCCGCCGCCCGCTACATCAACGGCATCGAAGTGACCGACCTGGCCCCGCTGACGGTCACCGCCACGATCACCACGCTTGCCCCCATCGTCGTCACCCCCGACGCCGAGTAACGCAGCTTCCCTTCCGCGGAGAACACCCATGAAAGCGCCGAACCCCATCGCCATGGCCGTCTCGACCCTGCTAGTCGGAGCCACCCTGTTCGCCTTGCGCTCCGCAGACATCGAATTCCCGGCCCCGGCCCAGCCGCTGGCTACCGTCATCGACGGCATCAAAGTTACCCAGTTCCAGACCATCGTCGTCCGCCCGACCGCAGCCCAATTGGGCGCGACAGGCGCACTGCACCGGGGCAATGGCGCGACCGCGCTGGCCCGTGATGCACGCGACCAGGCCCTGGGACTGATCGGATCACAACTGGCCATGCCCTACTATTCGTTTGGCACGGCACTTCGCCCCGCAGGCAAGGAATAACCCATATGACCGTTACCTGGAACGACAGCGTCCCGATTTATCGCCAGCTCCACGAGCGGGTGGTGGCGATGATCCTGGACGGCGCCCTGAACGAGGGTGACCCGCTGCCGTCGGTGCGCCAAGTGGCAGCGGACTTTTCGATTAACCCGCTGACCGTCTCCAAGGCGTACCAGGAGCTGGTCGACGAACAACTGGTTGAGAAACGGAGGGGATTGGGCATGTTCGTTATCGATGGCGCTCGCGAAGCGCTGCTTAAATCAGAGCGGGAGCGTTTCCTGCGCGAAGAGTGGCCGATCGTGCTGGCTCGACTGCAGCGCCTTGGCCTGGACCTCAAGACCCTGCTGCGCGACCCGCCTGAAGGCGGCAACGCGAAGGAGACCCCATGAGCACCGTCATCAGTGCCAACGGCCTGTCCAAGACGTACAAGGACTCACGGGCGCTGGCCGGCGCCAGCTTCCAGATCCAGTCCGGCCGCATCGTCGGCCTGATCGGCCCCAACGGGGCGGGCAAGACCACGGCGCTGAAGGCCATCCTGGGCCTGACCGATTTCGACGGCGAGCTTTCCGTGTTGGGCATGGACCCGCGCCATAGCCGCGGCAAGCTGATGGAGCAGGTGTGCTTCATCGCCGATGTGGCGGTGCTGCCGCGCTGGCTGTGCGTGAAGGACGCCGTGGATTTCGTCGAAGCCGTCCATCCCCGCTTCAGCCGTGCCAAGTGCGAGGCCTTCCTGGCGCGCACCAAGCTGACGCCGCGGATGAAGGTCAAGCAGATGTCCAAGGGCATGATCGTGCAGATGCACCTGGCCCTGGTGATGGCGATCGACGCCCGCCTGCTGGTGCTGGACGAACCCACCCTGGGCCTGGACCTGCTCTACCGCAAGCAGTTCTACCAGAGCCTGCTGGAAGATTACTTCGACGAGGACAAGACCATCCTTATCACCACGCACCAGGTGGAGGAAATCGAACACATCCTCACCGACCTGATGTTCATCCGCGACGGCCGCATCGTGCTCGATGCCGACATGGACGCCGTGGGCGAGCGCTTCTGCGAAGTGATGGTGGGCGCCGAGCGCGCCGCCGAGGCTCGCGCGCTCAAGCCCCTGGACGAACGGCAGGTGTTCGGCAAGAGCATCTTCCTGTTCGATAACGCCGATCGCGGGCACCTGTCCACGCTCGGGGAATTGCGCCGGCCGTCCATCGCCGACCTCTTCGTCGCCACCATGAAGGGAACCTACGCATGAACACCCTCTACTGGCTCGTCAAACGCGAAATCTGGGAACACAAGGGCGGCTTCATTCGCGCGCCCCTGATCGGTGGCGCGATCTTCCTGGTGCTGAACCTGATGACCCTGATCACCAGCGAAGTCGTATCCGGACAGAATTTCCGCTTCGGCGGCAACTCGATCCGTGAACTGGGCAAGATGCTGGACGACAGGCAGTTGGCGATGGTCGGCATGGGCCTCGATACGGCCATGTTGTTCTCCACCGGCATCATCTCGGTGGTCATGGGCTTCGTGGTGTTCTTCTACTGCCTGTGCGCCCTGTACGACGACCGCCGCGACCGCAGCCTGCTGTTCTGGAAG
>Ga0163162_10000356_pt1 | contig 41690 bp, 74 predicted proteins | sample S55metaG_FD_115310 | JGI IMG/M metagenome (GOLD analysis project Ga0163162, IMG submission 115310) | Switchgrass rhizosphere microbial communities from Kellogg Biological Station, Michigan, USA - S5-5 metaG | ecosystem: Host-associated > Plants > Roots > Rhizosphere > Soil | place: USA... | reverse complement strand
CGCCCATGTCAGCCCAAGGCACTCTGCCGGGCGCATCCCCTGTAGGAGTGCGGCCACCCACCGGGAGGCGTCGGGCCGGCGCGTGGCGGTCTCCAGAAGGGCAAGCGCGTCGAGCAGTGGGATGGCGTCACGGTCGTTCTCCCCCTTGTCGGGGCCGGACACCAGCATGACGCCCTGCGGCACGATGTGGCCCTCGAGGACGGCGGCCCGCAGCATCCCCTTGAGGACGAAGTGGGATCGGCGCGCCGATGCTGCAGCGAGCCCTGCGCCGGACATGGCGCGCATCACCGCGGCCACGTCACTGGGTGCGAGCTGGTCGAGACGGCGGTGTCCGATGGTGGGCACGATCCAGTTACGCACGAGCGAGGCGTTGGCGTTCCATGCGGTGGGCCGCAGCGTGGCTTGCGTGGTCTCGAGCCACTGGTCTGCCCAGCGCTTGACGGTGGGCTTGCCGCCAGCCTTGGGCGCCTCCGCCTGCTCGGCCTTGCGCAGGGCTGCGACGAGTTTGCGCTTGGCCTGCAACTCGGTGCGGGCGACGACCTTCCTGCGGCGTCTGGTGCCGCGTGCCGTCCACCCCGCCTCATAGGTGCCGACCCACCTGCCGAGGCAGTCGTGCGGCGGCCTGACGCCAGCCACAGCCGGGGGGCAGGTGGCGTGGTCGTGCTCTTGGAACACCGATCCGGTGCCGTGCGGTCGTCGTGCCACGATCCACTCCTGGGGGTAGCCAATGGGGGAGCCATTGCCAGCAGTCGCCAGCGACTGCCAGCATAGCGTTTCCGCTGGTCAGGGGCGTGCGACTGCTCCACGGCTACCCCATTGTATTCCCTCGTAATGAATAGGTCATCGGTTCGATTCCGATAAGCGGCTCAGACCCTAGAGGCCCCGTCACCTGCGGAAACGTGGTGACGGGGCCTCCGTCGTCTCGCAGCCTCATCGCCCATAGGGAGCCAGTTGGGTAGCCAACCTGAATCCGGGCATGACGAAGGCGCCCCCGACCCACTGAGGGATCGAGGGCGCGGCGGCACTTATGACCTTGTGAAGAAAGTTGCTCAAACCTTGGGGGGTAGACCGGGTGCCGCGACATATAAGAGGGCATGGCCCGTACAACGCGAGAAGCGCCCGCCCCCGCTCCATTACGGAGGAGGGCGGGCGCTGTTGGTGCTGTGTGGTAAGCGGGGCTACTCGGCCGTGCTCACCATTCCCAGGTGCAGGTCATGACGGGTCGCCTCCTTCGCGCTCGTCGACCCAGCCCGTGGCGGTGTCGTGGGCTGGGCTGCGGTCGGACGTGTAGCCCTGGTTGGGGGTGCCGTACACGCCGAGGGCAGTCAGGACGGCGATGGCGCCGACGAGCCACTTGGGCGCCTGCGGGGTGACGAGTGCCGCGATGGTGGCAACGGTGCCGAGCCAGGCCACCCACGCCTTGGCCTTGTCGCGCTGGCTGGCCGGCAGGATCGATACGAGACGGTCGAGCATCATGACTCCTTGTGGCGTCGGGGTTTGGAGTGAGACAGGGCGAACTCGAGGGCAGCCAGCCCGACGAAGGTGCCGACGACGCTGGCGAGCACGACCACGCTGTAGCCGATAAGTCGCGCCCAAGGCGCCGACTGTTCGAGGGTCAGTGTCATGGCTCAGGCGGGCGGGGGCTCGAGGTGCACGGTGTAGCCAGCGAGCGCGTCGGCGGCGCCTGCCTTGGCTGCGGCCTGCACAGAGGCGAGGTCCACGGTCCCGGTCGACTCGATCTGCGTGACGGCCGAAGCGAGCGCGGCGTCGCGCGCCGCGTCCTCCGCGGCGTTCTTGGCGAGCGCAGCGAGGATGGCCTGCTGTCGGGTGGCGAGGTCGCTGTAGCGCTTGGCTTCAGCAGCGCGGTCTGCGTCGGTGTACATGTCGTCTTCCTCCAATGGACTGGTTGTTGCGATGTTGGCTGCAGCGAAGAACCGCGCGAGGTTGACGCGGCCCGGGTCCCAGTGAGACTCGCCGTCGGGGTAGTGGCAGTGGCCCCACCACTTCCCGCCGCCCGCGTCGCCGGTCATCGTGGCGAACGAGCGGACGACGTTGGCGCGGTCGGTGCTCGTCGTTGCGGGCCGGTAGATGAACTCGGGACGCACGCCCCACGACGCGATGGCGCGCATCATGGCGCGGAACTTGGGGCCGGGTCGCCAGTCGGCTCGAGCGGTCCAGTCGTCAGTGGACCCGACGACCTCGATCTGGATGTTGATGGTGCCGACCCGGTTGTGCGAGACGCCAGACGGCACGGCTGCGCTGCCCATGAGTGCGCGTGCTGACGCATCGAGCGGGAAGTATTGCCCAAGCCGGTCGTCAGCGAACGAGTAGAGCAGGTGCGGTTCAGCTTTCTTGCTGGTGAGCACGCGGTGCATGTCGCCGAACTGTGTCGGGGCGGACACGGTGCAGTGCAGGGTGGCACGGGGACCGCCCTTGCCGGACATGGTTCCGTAGGTACCTGCCGGGGTCAGTCGCTCGGCTTCCGGGATCCAACGCTCTCCCATGGGTCAGTCCTCTTCCATTGATGTGGCAGGCAGTGGGGGCGGGTTCGGCTGTGTACGCACGACGTCCCAGTTGACGTGCAGGTGGCGGCCCCACTCCCACCACTCGTGCAACTTCCGGGTGAGACGGAGGATCCGCACGTCCATCTCGTCGATGGCTATGTCCTGCTTGAGCGAATCGGACCTAACCTCTTCAAGCTGGGCCTTGACCTGCGCAGTCTCGGCGACTGCAGTAGCCGTCTCCGCGCGGGCTACAGCCACGTCCGACACAGCCTTAGCTGCGGAGACCTGTGCATCGCTGGCCGCAATGGCAGCCTCGGCTGCCTTGGCTGCAGCAGAGGTCGACAGGTCCATCAGTTTCTGCAGCGTGTCGGCCTTGTCGGCCGGCTCATCCCTGCGGTCCTTGCGGATGGCCAGGTATCCGGCCACGACGCCGCCCGGAACCACGAACGCGACAGCCCACTTGATGAGCTCCCCGACGTCGTTCACGACAGCTCGTCGATCCGGCTCACGTCACGCATGGACAAACCGCGCTGCCACCGACACCCCGCCCACGAGAGGCAGGAGAAGGTCGAGATCAGGATGCGCGTCGCGGTCTGGTCGGCTTGCGGGCCGGCGACGATGAGGATCAGCGAGCCGTGCACGAGGGTGAGCACTGCGACCAGCACCAGCCCGACCATCTCAAGCCGTCGTGCTCTCAGGACGATGCCGAGAAAAGCGAAGGCGCCGGCGATGAGCATGCCGACGTTGTAGGCGAGCACGACTGCGCCGATGGCTTCGACGATCGTGGGTGAGGGTCTGATGATGCCGAGCACGCCGACGAGGATCACGCCGAGACAGAACGCGAGGCCCATCACATCAGGCCAGGCGTACCCCGCCCGACGTATCCGGCGCACTAGGCGCTGTGGGCTCATCGGTACAGTCCCCGGAGTTGGCTCAGGTCCCACGGGATCGGGGCCAGCGGGGTCAGCGTGCCGGTCACCATGATCGAGCCCTTGTGCAGCGTGTGCGCCAGTCCGAGACAGTGGCCCAGTTCGTGGCCGGTGATGCGGTGGGCCCACGTCATCGCGGCGTGCGGCGTCAGAAGGCGCACAGTGCACGAGGTGATCGTGGTGCCGCTGACGGACCACGAGGACAGCCCGACGTAGGCGAGGTAGGGGTCCTCGATGACGGTGATGCAGCCGGGCGCGCACGGGGTCGTGACGACGACGATGGGGACCCCGCTGGCGGCCCACTCGTGGGCGGCCTGAGCGACGCCCCAGCGGGCGTCTCCCGTGGCGTCGTAGACGCGGATGGTGCCAGCCCAGCGTGCGCCGATGTCCTCAGCCTGGGCGGGTGCTGGGACGGCGACGAGCAGGGCGAGGGCGAACGCGAGTGCTGCGACGAGCCGTGTGCGCATGACGTGCTCCGTTTCCTAGACGAACTCGAAGCCGCCGCGGGCGACCAAGATGGGTGCGAGCGCGGCCGGGACCTGGAGCTCCTGGTTCGGCTCGACGGTGACCTTCAGCTCAGGGATCTCGACGTGCGTCTCGCTGGTGCAGCGGAGAGTGGTCATGGGCGTTCCTCTCGGGGTCAGGTGACGACGCGGACGCAGCACTCACCGAGAAGGCAGGTGAAGGTCTCGGCGCCGGTGACGCCGTTGATCAACATGACGACGTTCAGCGACGTGACCCCGGCGGGCACGTCGACCTCGTACTCCCAGCGCGCGATGTCGCGCGGGGCGATGAAGCCTTGGACGAGGGGCGTGACCCACGGCGGGCCGCCCCACCAGATCTCGAACCGCAGGCCCTTGAACGACGCCGCGGTCGCCGTGCTGACATCGACACGGTTCTCGGCCGACACGACGAGGCGCTGCCCGGGAACCACGGTGATCGTCTGCGTGTTGAACTGCCCCAGCCCGCCGGCCGCTCCGCTGACGACGTCCCGGAAGGCGAAGCCGCGGAAGTCTGGGTCAACGACCTTCGTGCCGGTGTGGCCGGTTGCCGGCGTCCACGACCAGTTCAGCGAGATCGGGGACCCGTTCACGAGCATCGGGTCCACCACGAGGTTCCCTCGGCCGAGGGCGCGACGCTCCGGCCGGCCGATAAGGCCGATGCCGCGCGCCGCGAGGGTGGCTCGGGCCAAGTTCGCCATGGCCACGTGAGCCGCCTGCGACGGGTGGATGTTGTCGCCGGAGTTGTAGCCGGAGGCGAAGCCGGTGCCGCCGTCGGTGAGCAGCGCGTGGAAGTCGAGGAGGGGCAGGTCTCGGGCGGCGGTGAACTCGGCCAGCCACGCGTTCCACGCGAGGAGATCGGCCTGTCCCCCTGCGCCCAAGTTCGGGAGGGGTGTGATGTTGCTGGGCACGAACAACGCATCCGCGTCGCGCGACTTGTCGGCGATGGTGGTGACGTTTCCCTGGAAGGTCGCGAGCGACGATCCTGCGGCGAGGTCGTTGGCGCCACCCGTGAAGAGGATGACGGTTGGGCTGAACAGAAGCGTGTCGTAGATGTGGGCTGCGATCTGGGTGGTGGTCTCGCCCCCGGTGGCCGTGCTGCCGACGAGCTCGAGACACTGGTCGGACGTTTCGCACGTGGCCGCTGGCCAGGTGGTGCCGTGCAGGGCGAACGTGCCGACTGCCGCGATGCTGTCGCCCATGACGGCGACGCGCTCGCCAGCCGGCGCAGCGAGTGAGGCGAGCCACTGACCGACGGTGCCAATGAAGCCGGCCGCGAGTGCGACGTCGTATGCGGAGAGGCCCGGGTCCCCGTCGTCGCCCGGCAAGCCGACGAGCGATGCCAGCCACTCAGCCTCGGTGCCCTCGAAGCCGTCCGCTAGGGCTACCTCATAGGCAGACGCGCCCCTGACGTAGGGAGTCATGCCGGACGGGGCGAGGACTGGCAGGAGCTCGGACAGATCCTTGGTCGTGCCCTCGGGCTGAGCGGCGAACATCAGCGTGTCGAACAGGTGACGCGGGCTGAGTGAGAGCTTGTAGACGAGGCCCTCGACGGCGGCCAGGTTGACGGTGAACGTGCCGTCCTCGCCGACCGGGATCGGCGGCGGCTCGACCAGCGTCTTCAACTCGGCCGGGAGCGGCAGGAATGGGGGGTCAGCCCTGACGATCACGCTGCCGTAGTGGGCGAGCTGAACTCCCGTGAACGCGGGCAGGTCGCCCGTGATCGTGAACTCGGGTACAGCCATGAAGCCCTCCCAGTGGCAGCGACGGTGTGTGGTGCGACGGTGGATTTGTGGCCTACTGGGACTGGAACCGATTGCGAAACGTTGGCGTCGGACGTATCACGCCGCGCACGCGACGCACTGATAAGCAGCCAATCAAGGGGAAACGATGACCGTCCAGCCGAACAGCAAGCCCGAGCAGACCAGCGACCCCGCAGTCCGCGCCCGCCTGATGGCCGCGTGCGACACGACCGCGGTCCTGCCGGTCGCGTCCCTTCGTCAGCGTCTGATCCGCGCCTCGCGGACCGCACGCCGCGCCTGCCGCGTGCGCTGACCCCACCGACCGCCCCGTTTTGCTGCGGTCGTCCAACCGTCCTCGTGAGCGTTCCTGCGGGGGTCTGGGCCACCCGAGCCGCAGTGGGGCGGGGCTCAGGCGAACTTCGTGAAGACCCAGCCGACGAACGAGAGCAACCCGTCGGCGTCGGCCCCCGGCGGGGTACCGAACCGGCACTCAGCGTGGAAGTCGATGCCAGCCGACGCCTTGACCAACCCATAGTCGACGGACTGCAGAAGTCCCCACTCACCCACTGACAGGCGAGCACGCGCGAACATGCTGTAGCCCTGGTGCGGGTTGTCGGTGCCGCCCTGCATGTATGGGCCGAACGACTCGGGTGCGTCAGCTTCGGCCGGCCAGTAGAGCCCCAACGTCATGACCGCGCCGTACCAACCTGGGTCGAGGACGATGCGATACGGCTCGCCCGCAAACGACACCCAGTCAGGCGCTGGCCCGCCAGTCGGGTCGGTCACAGCGCCGTAGGTTATGTCGGTGAACAGAGCATTGGTGTCGCCCGTCGCGACCCCGACCGTGCCGGGATTGGCGAAGAACTCCGCCTGCCCGACGATGCCGCCGCCGGCCGGCGCAGGCAGAGGCGTCTTCTTCGTCATGGCCCGCTGCAGTTGGGCGACCGCATACTCAAGCTTCCCGAGGCGCTCCCGCGCCCCCGGGTCGGGCTGGGTGCCACTGATCGGGTTGGGCACGTCAGACCTCCGGCGCAAGTTGGTAGCGGAGCGTGTCGGTGTCCGGCGTCAGGGTGCGCTTGGTGACCCGGTGCGGCCCGTAGATCTGGTAGGGACCGTCGTTGATGACGACGTCCACCAGATCGCCCACCTTGACATGGTCGAGCATCCACGAGGTGAGCGCCGGGTCCCATACGCCGACCCTGCCGACCGTCACCGTCAGCATCGTGACCGGGTGGCCATACCGCTTCGACGACGACTCCGCCGCAGACTCCAACTCAGTGACGGGCGTGTCCGGTTCGGCATACGCGAGACGCTCAATGAGCATCCCGCCCATGCCCGTCAGGTCAGTGACGATGCCTTCCTCACGGTCCGCGCCAGAGGACTCGAGAGCCTGCGCGATCCAACGGGTCCCGCTCGACGTGACGTCGGTCGGCGGCTGGAAGGCGACGATGTTGGAGCCAAGCTCGAACGTGACGCCCGACTCCTGCCCGCGGCGCGGGTAGTGGGTCGCAACCACCCGGTCGGTCGGGGTGATCTCGAGGCTCAGGTCCATGCCGTTGTGAAGCGCCTCGAACTCGGCGGTGGCGTCGAAGATCTGGCGCCGCTCGTGGTACGGGTACGTCTTGGTTCGGGTCCGACCAGTCTCGAACGTGCGCGTGCCAATGAGGATCGGCACGTCACCGAGCTTGCCCATGGCCGGGTCCTGAGCGTGCTCGACCAAGCCCTGAACGATGAACGCCTGGTCGACCTTGTTGAAGAAGAGCGCTTCCTCTGGGTACACTCCGCCGGCCGTCCATAGGACGTACCCGCCGGGCGCGTAGAACCGGACGCCGAGACGGTGCGGCTTGTTGTTCGCGGGGATCGTGACCGTACCCTCGTGCGGCTGCCAGAGCGTGCGTGAGGACGACTCATCCAGCGTCGAGTACGCCTCATCCACCTTGACCAGCGTCGACCCAGACACGTCGTACAGCGTGATCAGGACGCCGTACCCGCCGCTGGTCTTGACGATGTCGCTCGAGGCTGCGGCCCACCCCTTGAAGGTGACCGGCAAGGCGCGCTCACCGTAGGGGATGGTGATCTCGCCCACGGTCAGCGCGGCACGGGCGAACTGGCCTGCGTTGGCGTCGATGGTGGCGACATACTGCAACTCGACGCGGCGGTTCTTCGCCTGCCCCGCGTAGGTGTCGTTCGACGCGACAGGAACGTAACGGCCGCGGCCACCGACCGTGCCGTCATCGACACGCTTGGACGGGTCAATGTCATCCCAGCCCGGCGGCAGCGAGAACGTCAGCGTCGAGTTCTGCGCGTGCAGCGTCGCCTTCGCCGCCTGCGCCCGGTCGAGCGAGAGCGCGAGGCCGTTGCCGTAGTCGCCGTCGATGTAGTTGTATGCCGTGTGGCCGATGACGTGCACGTCAGCACCGTCGGGGATGTTCGCGCCGGCAGCCTCTATCTTGGCCTCGCCGCCAGACATGTAGGTGGCCGTGTTGGGGATGAACACCGTGGCCGTCTCGACAGCCGACTTCGTGTAGGACGTCGCCCCGCCGAGCTGCAACGCCTTCGCGTCCTTGCCGAAGAAGTCGACGTCCACAATCGAGTGCAGGGGCGCGACAGCCGGAACGCTACCAGCGTCATAGTCGAAGGACCACCCGTAGAACCCGTTGGAGAAGTCGCCGTTGATGAGCCAGTTTGTCTTGGGCGTCTTGCCGACCAGCCGACCCTTGAGGTGCTCGCCCAGACCTGAGCAGTCGTAGGTCAGGGTGCCGTCGTTGTTGCCCGGCTCTCCATCGATGCGGACCCATGCCTCAAGGTTCGGGCCGCGCCAGAGTTGCACCTCGGGGATGATCTTGCCGTAGGCCGGCAGGACGTGCTGGTTGCCTGCGTCGTACTTCGGCAGCGAGAACGACAGTGACTCGTCGCCCAGCCCGAGCCCGAGCACGTGGTCACCGATCGCAGCCTTGGGCAGTTCACCCAGCACGGTGCCGTCAGGGGTCACCGCCAGGAGCCGGTACTGAGGGAGGCCGGTGACGGGGTCGATGGTGCTCGGTCGGGCGATGGCCACTCGGAGGTCTGCGCCCGTCTCGAACGAGACGCGCAGAGGCTCGTAGTCAAGGGGTTCCACGACGTCCAGCGCCGCCTCGGTCGCGAACGACACCGCGAAAGAGTCGAAAGCGACGTCGGTAAAGGCGACACTCAGGTCCGCGCCGGTCTCAAACGGGACGACCTCGGTGGCGCTGGTGATGTGGACGACTGGGTGCGTGGGGGTGGCATTGACCGTGCCGGTGATGACAGGGGGCACAGTCCCAGCGATGGAAACGACTGGAGCCGATGCGGTCGCGCTGACCACGCCAGCGACGATGCCGCCCACGTTGCCACTGATGGTCACCGATGGAGCTGACGCGGTCGCTGTGACGACACCCATCGTGGGGACCGCGCCAGCGATGGCCGCGACCGGGTGAGTCGGGGTGGCGGCCACCTGACCAGAGATGGTCACAACGCCAGCGATCGACACAGTTGGCGCTGACGCCACCGCATGGACGGTGCCTGTGGTCGACGGCGGGCCGGTCAGCACGACCTGCGAGATGCGCATCTTGCCGCTCGTCGTGCTGGTCAGCGACGTGTTGTGGGTACCGGACGATGCGGGGATGGCGTAGCCGGCGGCGTAGGCGAACCCGCCACCCGTCGGAGTGACCGGCGTCTTGGTCGTCCACGATGCGGCCGGATTCTGCGCAGAGGGCCACGTCAACGCCGGAACGGACGACCCGACCGAGCACACGAACTCACCCAGTGTCGCGGTCTGTGAAGAGCCGGCCTGACTGGTGCCAGTCGATGCGGACGCTGCGACCACGGCAGAGGTTGGGGTGCCACCGAAACCGCGGATCACCAACACATAGGCGTTGAAGTCGCGCGAGGAGTTCATCGTGACCGTGACATTGCCCGAGGCGTTGGCCCCGGTGCCGATCCAGTAGTCGTGCGTGTAGTTGCTGCTCTGGGTGTTCGAGTGCAGCACGCTCCACGTCGCGCCCAGGCCTGAGACGCCAGACACCAGACGGGTCGTGGTGGTGCGGTCGGTGCCCGACATCATGATGATGATGTCGCCAGCGATCGGCGTTGCCGCAATGGCCACGTTCAGCGTGCTCGTGGATGACGTGGTGGACGCCTCGGAGAACTCGACAACAGAGAGCGTCACAGGTCACCCCTCACGACGGCACGGGACACGGAAGGACTCGAGCGGGCGCGTGACGTCACATGGGCTGTGCGTAGGTGCCGCCCGTGATGTCGACAGGGTTGCCATTCACAAGCGAGAGGGACGACAGCTCCAGCACCCCACCGCCGCCCGTGACTGTCACGTCGCCGTCGAAGACGACCGCGCCGGCACCGTCAGCGAACCGCGCCCAGCCAGCCGTGTTCGTCGCCACAGCGTTGACCGAGGCAGGGTCAGCCAGTGCCGCCGAACCGGACGAGGACGCACCGAAGGCGGTCGAGATGAGCGTGACCGTCGCCAGGAGGGTGCCCGATGCGCCAGTCGCCGGGGTGGCTGGCTGGCTGCCGGTATAGATCTTGATGCTGCCCGCGCCGCCGACGTCGAGCAGGTCGACGACGCCATTGACAGCGGCGTTGCGTGCGGAGTCCGCGAGACGGAGTGGCATGGTGAATCTCCTTGTGGCTCAGTAGGTTTCAGGCAGCGGCGGGGAAGGACACGTCGAGGTCGTTCGGCGCGATCAGTTTGTTGGACCCACCCGCACACACCATCGACAGGCCGTCGTTGACCCAGAGGATGTCCCCGGTGACGCCGTCGCAGATCGCGCACGCGACGACCGTGCAGGCGGGCATATTGACGAACGCGACGTTCGCCGTGTTGGACGAGGCGCCAGAACCGGGAGTTGCGAGAGTCACCGGTTGGCGCGCATACGACCCGCCAGCCACCTCGGTGCCCGATGTCGACACAGTCGGGGCGGCCGTGAAGAGGGCGACGGTCAGAGAGTCGACACTCCACGAAGCGCCGCGCAGCGCGTTGATGGTCGCGTGCTTGGTCGTGTTGGTGAGGAACTTCGACACGCGGATCTCCTAGGCGTAGGTGTCGTGGATGGTGAAGTCGACAGCCGCGCTGCCGAGCTGGTCGACAGGTGCCGTCCCTGGGGGCAGCGTCAACCACTCCGTCTCGGAGTGCTTCGGCCATGGCGTGAGCGAGTCGCCGGATGAGTCGACGATGGTGCGCGCCCACATGTCGATGACCGCGCCAGCAGGCAGCGTGTCCGTGGTGAAGTGCCGCCCGCCGATGACAAGGTCAACGCTGCCGGCGCTGGTCACGGTGATGACCGGGTAGGCCGCGACTGTTCCGCCATTGGTGACCGAGGCCGAAGAGGCGGCGGCGATGGGCGCAACGACCGGCGCGAGGGCCGTCTTGTAGGGGAAGGCGGCAATTAGGTCGAGGTCCCACAGCACGAGCCCATTGACTGGGTCGCTAATCTTGGGAGGCCCGACGGTCGTGACGCTTAGCCGCTTCGGGACTCCCTCGTAAGCGATTAGGTCGCCCGACTCATTGAGGCCCAGGAGCGCCGCGAGCATGTCGCAAACGTCCCAAGCCGTGCTCTGGTCGGGAGCCTGAGCGACACCGAACGCCCGCAAAGGTCGCCCGTCGTAGAGCGACTGGAGTAAGGACGTGCCCGGCCGGCCAGTCGGGGTCAGCTTGCCCGTGCGGATCTCAGCGGACGCCCACCCCTCGATGGGGGCGCACTCCCACAGGACGCCGTCAGCGTCAGGGGTGTCGGTGTTGCACACGATCCCGACAACGTCGATCTGGATGGCGTCACTCACGGCTTCCTCAGATCCCATTGGTAGTCGCGCCATGCCTTGCCGACGGCATCTCGTGCGTCGAGGCCGTAGGCGTTGAAGGTTGGTCCTGCCGCCACGAGCTGAGGCACCGCCGGGGAAGGCACCGCGCGCGCGGGCATGCGCGACACGAAGCCGCCATCTGCGAGGCGTTGCGCCGGAAGCGAACCCGTCGCGTTGATGTAGTCGAGCGTTGCCCGGCCGAGCTTGCGCGCCGACGAGCGGCGGATCATGTACTCATCCGCGGTGGCCATGATCGGGATGTTGTCCGCGCGCTCGTGCGGGGAGAACCCCGGGACTGGGCCACCGTCTGCCTGGCGTAGGTCCTCGATCGCCGAGCGGTTGCGCGCCGCCTGTAGCGACACGTCTCCCGTGGTCACGAAGTCAGTAGTGACCCTGATCCTCTTGGACTTGATCAGGGCGAGTTGCACCTGCAAGGCGGCCAGGTTCGCCATCGCGGAGATGGTGTCGACGGTCGTCTTGGACTTGACCTCTTTCGGAATCTTGTCCATCGACGCCTTGAGGGTGTCAACAGACCCCGTCGTGATTCCGTACTGTGTGGCAAGGTCGGCGGCAGCCTTGTCGTTCAGGCCCATCTTGGTTGCCGTGGTGATGAAGGCTTCGCGAGCCGCGTCCATCTTCGTCTTGACGATGCCGATCCCATCGCCCTGATTCAGCATCGCCTCGGCGTTCTTCAAGGCGGCATCCCGTAGGCCAACCAACGCCTCTTGGTTGGCCCGTCCTGCCTCGGAGTTCAGATTGAGGGCGTCACCGTTGTCCTTGACCCTCTTGCCGTGCAACGTGACTGCCTTGCCGTTGTCGTCGATCGACTTGGTGGCGTCGTCAATGGCCTTCTGCCACCCGGCCTCAGCCTGATCGGCGGTCACTGCGGCGTCGGACACATCGAGGATGGACTGCGCCAGATCCTGCTGTGACTTGCGCGCCTTCTCACCAGCCGTGCGCAGTTCGTTGGTCGCATCGACGTAGGTCTTGACCTTGGGGCCAGCATCGGCCGCGGCGGCACCAGCCTTCTCGGCGCCGGCAGCGACCTTCTCTTGGACCTTGCCCGTCTCGTCGAAGACGACCCGAGCGTTCTCCAAGTCGGAGCCGACCGACTCGTAGGCGTTGCCGATCCTCTCGGCATCGGCAACGAGCTGCGAGTGCGGCCCGCCCGATGCCCGCGCAGAGCGCTGCCACTCGTCGAACTTCGCCTTGAAGGTGTCGATCGCAGGGCCGCCCTGCTCGTAGGCTGCGATCAGGTCAGAGACGCCGACGCCGGCCGAGTCGAGCGAGTCGCGCACGCGCGCGTAGTCGGACTGGTTGAAGTCGCCGAACACCCTCTTGACGAAGGACTCGCGGGTCTGCTCGGTGAACTTGCCCGTCTGCTTGTCGAGGGTGGCAGCCAGCTCCTCGGCAGCGGCGCGGGCATTGGCCTGCGCCTGAATGTATCCACCGAGGGCAAACGTGATGCCCGTGATCGCGAGCCCGAGGGGGCCACCGAAGGCACCGAGCATGGCCGACCCGACACCCTTAGCCGCCTTGGCACCGACCGACATGACGGTGGCGCTGCGGCTCATCTTCTCGCCCGCCACGACGGCTTCGTCACCGAGCTTCTGATAGCCACCAGTGATGCCAGATGCGAGGGCCTGCTGTAGCGCCATCTCGTCACGCACGCGCTGGATGCCGTTGCGCACCGTCTCGAGGCCGGCGCCGACGGGCTTCTGTGCCAAGTGGAAGACGATGAGCGCCGCGGCAGCCGCCTTGATCGGGCCGGGGATATTCTCCCACGCGCTGGCCGACGCGACTGCCAGGTCGAGCCCGCCGCGCAATGCCTCTGTGACGGACGTCAGGGCGGGCAGGAGAGCCGATCCGAGCTCAGCCTTGGCGTCCTCCCACTCTGCCGTCAGGCGCTGCTGCTGGCCTTGCAGGGTGTCGGACTCGCGCCCGAATGCGCCCATGGCGTCGGCCGACTGCTGCATGATGAGAGTGAGCCGTGCAGTCGTCTTCTGCTGCTCCGTGAAGGCGCCGCCGACCTTCGAGACACCCGCCGCCGCCAACTGGGCGTTCACGGCGGTCTCGCTGAGGCTGATGCCATACCGCTCGATGGGGTCCGACTCGCCACGCATCGCGGCGTTCAGCGCGTCGACTGCTTGCGACGTCGGCCCACCAAACTGGGCTGCCAGGTCGGCGCCGACCTTGACCAGGTTCAGCGACTGCTCAGTGAAGTCCTGAATCCCCTTGTTCTTCAGCATCGCGCCCGTGACGGTGATGAGCTGGTTGAACTCGTTGCGGCTCAGGCCGACAGCCTCGGCTGACGTCTGGCCGAAGTCGTGGACCGTCTTGGCCGAGTCCTTGAACACGGCGTCAACGCCACCGATGGACTGCTGTAGGTCACCGGCCGCCTTGACCGAGTCGCCGAGGAACGCCACGAGGGCAGTCCCGGCCAGGGCGCCCGCGCCGATAGCGACACCCTTGAGCGCGCCGCCCGTCTTGGACAGTTGGGACTCCATGCCCTTGCTCTTGGCGTTGACAGCGTCAACGTCCTTGCCGAACTTGGTTGTGACGGTGGAGGCCTTGGTGAAGCCCTTCTCATATGGCCCCACCTCAGCGGTCAGAACGACCTTGGTCACCCTGTCACCGTTCACGGTCGCACCTCCGTCCTGTCACGATGTGGGCAGTTGCGCGCCGAAGTAGATCGACTGGGGGCGGTGCGTGTTGGGGCCGCTGAGCTCGTCCTGACGGGCCGCTATCCGGTCGCAGGTGTGGCACCGCTCGGCCGTCACCTTCCACTGCTTGGCCAGCGCCTTGTCGTGGCTCAGCCAGCGTGGTTGACGACACCCTGGGCACAGGAGCCCGTCGAGCACGTCCACGGCCTGCTGTAGCGCCCAGTCCCTCGGAGTCCATCCATCGCCCGGCAGGCGCGCACCACGGGCCACCCCGAGCGGGATGCCGCGGCGTGCCGCCGAAGCGACCTCCTGCGCTACTTCGCGGTTCCGAGGATGTGCGAGGCAGCGAACGAGAAAGGGACAGTGAGCGTCCCGCCGGCACGGTTGGCGGCTTCGTCGATCTCCGACCACAGGCCGAGGCCGAGCGTTGCGCGCAGCTCGGCGAACAGTTCCCACGTCGCACCCTTGGGCTCGACGCACATGGCGGCGTTGACGCGCAGGTTCTGCTCGTCGGGGTCGTCGCGTGCGCCCATGTCCTTGCGGATCTGGTCGCGAGCCTCGGGCGTCAGCCGCTCGAAGCGGAACGTCACGAGAGACGCGGCCATGCGGGCTCGGGCGTCTTCGATCTCCTGCGCCTTGGCCTTGAGTGGGGATGTTGTGCCCATGCGCTTCGAGGTGGCGCCCTCTGCGATCTCGGCCAACTCGGCTTCGAGACGGGTGATCTCAGCGGCGAGCGCTTGGTTCAGCGGGACCGTGACGAACGCGGTCGGACTGGTGGCGTGCTCGGCGAGCAGCGACTTGAGGTCTGGAACCTCTGCGGCTGCGCCGGTCTTGTCTACGGTCGGGTCGGTCATCGCTGCACGACGTTCGGGCAGGATGCCTTGGAGTAATCCCGACGCCCCACCTCATCCGGCAGGATGAGGTGGGTCACGACGCCGTGCATGAGCCACAGCGTGTGGCCTTGGGCGCACTGACCTACCGACACCATTCGAACAGTGTTCGGGGGGGACTCTGGGGCTGGCGGGATGTACCCGCCTTGGGCGAACTTCGTCATTATTGGTCATTCTCCTTCGGCTGCTTGGCTGCTGGCTGCGAAGGGGTGGGCGCGAGGCAGCCAGCCCGCGCCCACCCGACTTGGGGTCACGCGACGAGCGCGACGTCCTCCCACCAGTCGAGGACCGAGATGCCGGCCTTGAACTGGTACTCGTCGTTGTCCGCACCCACGAGCCCGATGCGGAAGTCGACCGACACCTTGTAGATCGTCACGAGGTCACCCGCGGCGGCAGGCGTGTCCAGGTGGATGCCGCGCAGGTCCACGAGGTAGCCGACAGCGCCCTTCTCGAGGGCGGCATACGCGGCCGACACATCGGAGCTGAGATCCTGCGGGTCGTACACGGCAATGATGTCCGCGATCGTGCGCGTCTCGGCGCCGGCCCGCTGACGGACCTTGTCCGAGCACATGCGGCGCAGGTCGCTCTTGGTGACCGACGCGTCGGGGTTGAAGCGCTGCGTCATCAGGCACTCGAAGGGCACCGACGTGGCGGCGTTGTACTCCGTCGACAGGTCGGGCGCGGTTGGGTCAGCGAAGGCCTCGACCCATCGCAGCCCCTCGGTCTCGTTGGTCGAGACGCCATCGAGAATCGTAGGCATGTTCAGTCCTCCTGGACCTCTGCGGCGTCAGCCGCGGTTGATGGTGCTGATGTGGCTGCGACCGCGCTCTTGTAGGCACGGGGCTTGAACGGTGCAGGCCTGCCGTCGCGCAGGCGCGCGGGGGCCTTTAGCGGCTTGAGGCCGAGCGCCTGCGCGCGGGCCGCGGAGATGCTGGCGTGGCCGCCGTTCTCGAGGCGCACGCGAACCAACTCGGACATGAGGACTCCTCGGGTCAGGCGGCGGTGGAGCGCAGAGAGAACTGCTCGACAGCCATGAACGTGGTGGTGCTGATTGACTCGTCACGGCGTGCAGGTTGGGAAGACTCGGCCTTGACGGCCCAGCGCGTCTGGGGCCGCCAGTTGCGCAGCGCCCTGCGCACCGCTGCGGCGTCTGCGCCAGACTCTCGCCCAGCCTGCTCGGGAGCGACGTTGCGTGACACGCAGGTGACCCACAGGGTGGGCGTCTGGATGCTGACCGTGCCGCTGGCGCGGGCAGACTCTTCGTCGCCCTCAGACGTCCACACGACGATGTAGCGGGGCGGCGGCGCGCCGTCCGGCACTCCGCCCTTGTAGATGGTGCGGCCGGTGATCTGTGCTGTGAGTCGCGTCTTGACCGCGTCGGCCAGTTCGAGGCCGTTCACAGCACGTCCGCCGCAGCCTTGCCGAGCCACTTCATGAAGTTCGGCAGCTCGTCCTTGACGCCATGGGTGATGTCCATGATCGGTGGGGTGTCGGAGGTGCCGAACGCCGCGATGTTGGACAGCTCGCCCTGACCCTCGTCACGGAAGCCGACCTCGACAGTGACCGAGGACGCGGTTGCGGTGACGTCGTAACCGACGAGTGAAGGCAGGCGGGAGAATCGGGGGTGGCCCGAGACGTCCTTGCGCATCGTGCGCTTGATGTTGGCGCCTGCGCGACCGGCCACAGGGATGATGGCGGGGATGATCCTGGCCGGCGCGAGTGCCAGATCTCTTGCGAGAGCGGTGACTTCGCTGCTGTCAAGCATCGTCGCCGTCCGGAATCTCGACCTCGACGACCGAGTAGCCGTAGCCGCTCATCTCGTCGTAGCAGAAGCGCTCGGCGGCGACACGGGTCCGAAACACCTTGACGACAGTGCCGGGCGGCTCTCGCCAGTCGGCATCGAACGCAAGGAAGACGCGCTCAGGCATCGTGAGTCACCACCTGACAGGGGAAGCGGCGGGCTGTCGAGTCGGTCTGTGCGTGGCCGCCGAGAATGGTCAGGTGCTGGCCGACAGTGCTCATGGAGCGCGGACCGACTGCGATCATCTCGACGTCCATGCCGTCCGCGATGGCGAGCACTGAGCCCTCCACCGTTGCCGCGTCAGAGACGGGCACTGAGAGCACAGCGCGGTCGACTGCCCACGCCGTCTCGCCTGCGTCGGTCGCGCCCGGTGCGGGGTTGCCGAGACGCAGACGTGCCTTGCCCTCGTAGTGCACGGTCACCTCGGGCGGGTCGAACTCGCCGGGCGACGTCTCCTCACCGGGGGCCGAGGTAGTGATGCGCACCGTGTCGACCATGCGTGACTCAGCTTGGGCTTGAAGCTCGGGCAGGGCGTCGGCGATGTCGTCGGCGATCACTCGTCGGCCCCCTCGTAGATGGGGTAGCCAGCGATGTCCGCGCCGCACGAGCAGTACAGCGCGCCCATGCTGAATGAGCACCACGGGAGATGGTTCGTCGAGCAGCCGACAGTGTCGACCGAGAACGCGCCAGACCCGCCACCCTCGGTTAGGCCTAGCAGCGTCCACCACTCGTCAAGGATCGTCACGCGACCCTTGCTCGAGCGGTACGACTTTGTCGTGCTGCTGTCGTCGACCGACACGGTGACCTGTGTGGCCGAGTCAGGCCGGTCGACCTGTGCGACGACCGCCTCGCGCACCACGTAGTCGACCATGTCTTGGTCGAGTGGGTCGGTGAACTCGAGCTTGTCGACGCGGAACTGAATCAGCCGGACGGCGTCATCGATCCACATCTGCCAGCGGTCGGACTGTGGCGAGACGGGGGCGGCCTTACCGAGCGCAGTGGCGATCACGTCTGGCGTGACCGCTGTTGAGACCGTCATGGCCGCCCCCTCTCGTCACTCGTTGTCGGGCGACGGCTTGGCAGCCGCCTTCTTGACCGTGGCGCGTGGGCTGGGTGCCTTCTCAATGTCAGACGGCTTGGCAGCCGCCTTCTTGACCGTGGCGCGTGGGCTGGGTGCCTTCTCAATGTCAGACGGCTCGGCAGCCGCCTTCTCGTCGAAGGGCACCCACTCCGACCCCATCGCCTTGTCGTCTCGGACGCTGACCAGCGCGCCCGACGTGGCGTGCTTGTAGCGAGCCATCAGACGAGGTCGTGGATCTTGGCGAAGGCGTCGAGGGCGGCGATGCCCCACCCGTAGACGACCTCCGCGCGGAACGCGACCTGGTTGTAACGCTTGAGGTCGCCGCCACCGTCAGGGTCGCCGTACTTGATGACCTCGAGGCCGATCGACTTCTGCACGCCCCAGCGGATCGCGTCGAAGTTGCCGACGAAGCCGAGCACCTTGGTGTCGACCGCGAGGACGCCCGTACCGCGCACCGTGTTGGACACCGACGCGCGGTGGCCCTCAAGGTCCGAGGTGGACACGCCGAGCTTGAAGTCCGGGTAGAGCTTCTGCTCGGACGTGGCGTTACGCAGAGCCGAGAACTTGGCCGCGTAGGTCGGGTCGAGGGCGATGTCGCGGGGGACGTAGCCGTCAGCGAGGACGAGCGCGTCGGCCGCGTCCAGGCTCACGTAGGGCTTGTCGGCAGCGACGTACTCGACGAGGTTCGTCGTGTCCGTGAGGCCGCCGTTCATGGCGGCGACGACAGCGCCGCCAGTCGGGTTGATCTCGTGGAACACGCCGAAGTCCAGCGCGCGCGAGAGCGCCGGCTGGATGAGGTCGAGGATCTCGCTGACGACCTCGAGCTGACGGTCCTCGTCGGCCCACAGAACTTCCTCGTTGAACCGGAGCGTCTTGTGGAACTTGAAGGGCTTGATCGTCTTACTGGTCGGCGTGATCGTCGAGGCGCCCTTGACGCCACCCTCAGCGACGTACTCGGCCTCGCCGATGTCGAAGGTCCACGACTCGCCCTCGCCGTAGGTCATGGGGGTGGGCGTGGACAGAGTCGCGACGCATGAGCCGTTGGCGATCTTGCCCAGCCATGGGTCGAGCTTCTGCTTCGGGATCGTGAGTGATCCGGTTGCGAATGAGGTCATGACGGTTCCCTCCTAAAGGGAGTCAGTCGGCTCGGCCAAACAGGTCCCGCGTGAACTCACGCATGACACCGTCGGCCTCGCCAGTGCTTGTGGACGCGCCCTCCTTGGGGGCGACGTTCCCCTTCTTCTTGCGGTCGGAGACGTGCTGCGCCAGGCGCTCGGCCTGCCGGTTCAGCGACTCCTCGTCGGTGCCGGTGAGGAAGAGTTCCGCGTCCTCGTCCGAGATCCCGTGCTTCGCTTGGATGCGCGAGCGCAGCGCGTCCGAGCGGATGCGCTGGTTCTCGGTCTCGAGTGCGGCCATGCGCTCCGCGAACTTCTCGGCCTCGGTCTTGCTGGCTGCCTCGATCGCGTCGAGGCGCTCAGCCTTGGCCTTGATGTCCTTGTAGTCAGCGAACTTCGCCTTCTCGCGGTTGACGCGGTCGGCGATGACCTTGTTCAGGTCTTCCTGTGTCGCAATCGGCGTGAACTCGGCCGGCTTCTCGCCAGTGCCGGTGGCCGATCCGCCACCTCCGTCGCCGCCTTCTTCGACGGTGCGCAGGTATGGCAGGGCTCGCTTGTGCATGGTTCCTCCGTGTGGCTCCGCGCATTGACCGCTGCGCGTAGGCGTAACCCGCTGTGAATCGCGGGGGGTCAGTCGGCCATGTCGGCCAGGTAGGAGCGCAACCGCTCCTGATCCGCCTTGGTTCGGCGGCGCTGTGATGCGACGTACTGCAACACGCCGGCCTCCTCGCCGGGGTCTCCTTTGAAGACGGGCTGAGCGGTGCAGTGACAGTTGGCGTGCGACGCGAAGCGCGCGGTGTTGCTGCGGTAGACCTCGCCGCGGCCGGCGAGCATCCGACAGAACCGGCACCCGCCCGATGTGACCCGGCGCCACCCTGCCGCCTGCGGGTCGCGCTGTCGGTTCGTCGTGATCGTGTCTCGGTACGGGCGGGCCGTCTCAAGCTGCACGACCGGGGCCAGGCGCTGAGTGACTGTTGTGTCGGTCGGGTCGAAGAGTGGTTCGGTGGCCCAAACGATGGCGCGCGCAAGCTTCTCGGCGCGGTCCTTCACGATCGGCTCTGCGGTGAATCGTCCACGGGCAGAGGCCCGCTCGCGCTCGTCGTCGTAGAAGTCGGCGGCGAGGGCCGCTGAACCGTCCGCGTAGTAGGACACGATGAGCGGTGCGGCATCGAGCAGATCTGCACGCTGTGACTCGGGCGACCCGGACAGCTTCCCGAGCAGTGCAGTAACCCGCGACACTGCCGTGCCTGTGATCAGCGTCAGCGCGGCCCTGGACTCAGACGGTGTTGGCATCTGCCGCAGGGGTCAAGGATGCGATGACCTGCCGGCCAGCCGCTCGGCGGCGGTCTGCCATGGCTCGGGCGATCTGCTGCTCGGACAGTCCAAGCAGCTCGAGGCCAACCTCGGTATCGGCGAGCCATGGGGCGGCGCTGAGCTGCTTCGACCCAGCGTCGGCTGCGGCGGCGCGCGACAGGTAGATCGGAGAGCGCCACTTCGCTGCAATCGTGGCCCACTCGCGCGGGATCTCGGTCTCACCGTTCTGGATCGCGAGTGCGCGCGTGATGGTGCGCCCAAGAGTCGGCCCGAAGTCGTCGGTCGTGCCCTCGGCCTCAGCGATCAAGTCCTCGCGCGAGGCGATGTACGAGTCGGCCGACGTCGGGTTGGACATGTCGGAGACGCCGAGGCTCGAGATGGGGATGGACGTCTCGCCAGAGAACAACTGCGCCTGCTGCTTGAGCGAGGCAATGTGAGGCTCTGGCGACGACGCCGGGAATTGCTTGACGTCGGCGCGCTCATTTCCGGCCGTGGCTTCATCGTCGTCGGGGATGGCCTTGATGCGACCCATCACGACCTGCCATGACGCCTTCTGTGTGCCGTCGGCATTCTTGAAGATCGCCTCATCGGCGCCGAGCATCCACAGGTCCGGGATGGTGTAGACGTCGTTGTGCGCCTCCATGCGGATCACGGTGCGCGTCGCCTGGTCCTGCAACGACATCACGGGGCGTGAGATACGCGAGGAGCCGAACGGGCGGGCCGTGCGGTACTTGTAGACCAGCGGCTCGGCGGGCACTCCCCACGCGTGCTCCGACGGCACGACAGTCCACTTGCCGTCGGCCTTGTCGATGCTCAGCGTCAGGTCCGGGAGGTAGAGCACGAGTGAGATCGGCTGTCCCTTGTCGTCGCGCTCATTGACTGATACGAGGTTCTTGAGGACGCGTCTGCGAGGGTCCCATTCGCCGGTTGCATTCTTCGCGTCCTTGATGTGGATCAACGACTTGGGCTCACCCTCAGCGCCCTGGGTGTTGATCAGGAACGACGCGCCATGCTGGAGCGCCTGGACGATCGCAGAGTTGATCTCGGCACCCAGCCGGTTTGACTCCATGACCTCGGGCAGGCCGAGCGATGCAAGGTCTCCGTCAGGCCACACGAAGCCGTCAAGGTTGCAGCGACGCGCCAAGACATCGACTGCCTTGGCCGACCACCCGAGCACGATGCCGAGCTTGTAATACTGCGGCGGGATGATCGTGCCGACAGCTCGCACGGCATGCTTGCCGTCGTAGTAGCACGAGCGCAGGTGGTTGCGCTTGTACTTGTCGTCAAGCGTCTTGAGCAGACCGTTGAGCGTCGACTCTTGGGAGGTTTCGAGACCGGGAATGGCGAGCTTCTGGAACGTCACGAAAGCACCGTCGCCCTTCTGCTCGATGAGTCTCTGCCAGCGCCAATGCGGCGGCGTTGGGTGGCTGCTCCGAAGTGGGCCAGCACCGCAGAGACTGCGGGGGCGATGTTCATGTCGGGGTCGGATCGGTCCAAGCCCCACGCGCCGGCCGTGCCGATGTTGCGCTTCTTCGAGCCGAGGATCGCGTCGTTCAGTTGCCCTTGGTCTGAGTGCCACACCTTGCCGTCGCGCACCGCGTCGTGCAGTCCGCCACACGCCTTGCCCATGTCGCTGGCCGTGCCGATGATGACCTTGACCTTGCGAGCCTTCAAGCCGGGGATCATCGAGGCGGCGGGGGATGCTCCGTCGATGACGACGGGGATGCGACGGCCGGCGAGAGCGGCAATAGACGCCTCAGCGGCGGCGGTATCGCCGGTCGTGTCGACTTCCAGGAGCTCGAGGTGTGACTCGTCCAGCAGGTCAGGCTCGACCCAGCATCCGGCCACGCTGATGACGCGGTCATGAGACATGTCGACGCCCAGCGCGTTGGGTGGGACGTCGTCAGCGGGCGCCATCTCTGTAGCGCAGTTCGGCCAGTTCGGGAAAGGCGTCTTGCGCTTGTTCTCGTCCCAGATTCCCAGCGCCTCGCGCGCCCATGACTCGGCATTCTTGAGCTTCTTGCGCAGGCGTAGCATCGCCCGTTCAGTGGTGCGCCGCGGGAACGACGGGTTCGCCTTCGCCCACTGCGCACGGTCCATGGGGTCGGAGCCGCGGTCAGCGCTCGTCTCGATGTACAGCGTTCCTTCGGACTCGCCGTCCAGCGCTTCCTGCCGCAGTAGGGTGAAGAACTCGCTGTCATCCTTCGGCCGCGGCGGGGTGCCCATCACGAACGTGAGCGGATTCGTCGCAACATTCTGCGTCGCGCCCATGTCCTCAAGCGTCGACTCTGGAAGGATCTGGCCCTCGTCGAAAACCAGCACGTCAACGTCGGTACGGCCACGACCAAAGCCCGACTCGCGGGCGCCGAACTCGATGCTCGACCCGTTGTTGAACCAGATCGACTCATCACCCTTGCCGCGCAGCACCTGCCGGACGTGAGCTGCCACCTTGGGCCTGCGCGCCATCGCGTCGAACTGCCGGAACGTCTCGGCAGACGTGGACTTTCGGTGAGCGGTCCAGATGACCTTCAGGCCCGGTTCGAGCAGGCAAAGGGCGAAGATGATGCATGCGATCAGGTACGTCTTGCCGACCTGCCGCGGGATGCTGATGACGATCGTGTCGGCGGCGTACTGCCCATCCGACCGCTTCGACAGGATCAGTCGCCCAGAGCCGTCCTGCCACCCATCGAAGCCCCATCCGAGGCGATGGCAGGTGTCGCGCACCTTCGGCCAGCTCGTCGAGACGATGCCGTCCGGAGCGATGACGTGACGGGCGACCTCAGACAGCGGCCGGCGATCAGTAGCCGGTGCCGTCCCAAGCTTCGTCATCGGTCGTCACGACCACCGAGTGATCCTCATCCTCCGCAACCTCGATCGCCTCAATCTCACGGCCGATCTCCATCTGTCGGCGCGACAAGGCAGCCAGGTCGCGCGCAGGGGTGTTCGGCTCGTCGAGCGCGCGGGCGATCCTGCGGCGCATGGCCCTCAACTCCTCGATGCGCGAGCCGAGCTCAGCGGCCTCAAGGATGGACTTCGGGCGGGTCTGCTCGGGCTTCTCGTCAGGAGCGACGGCCCGCAGCGGCTTGCGTGTAGCCATGCGGGGCACCTCCCGCCGATGTGGAAAAAGGGGATGGGGGGTACAGCCCTATACCGGAGGGTGCCGCCGGGTCGGGTCAGGGGGTCTCCCCCCACCGTCTCGACGTTGTGAGTGGTTCGATCTTGACCTTGGCCTTGCGTGTCCCGTTGCCTCTGCGCACGTTGCACAGTCGGTGTGCGAGTCGGCAGTTGGCTCGGTCGATGGGTGAGCCGCCGAGGCTGACTGGCACTATCTCGTCCACCTCGGGTGACCCTGGCAGTCCATGGGGCAGCGTCTTGTCGACGGGCTTCCCACACAACCAGCAGTCGGACTCCTCACGCAGCACACGCGCTCTGACCTGGTCACGCCTATGCCCGTTGGCGCGGCGTGGGTTGCCCACTGGTCCACTCCATGGCGTCGAACGATGTGGCCGGGTTCCAGTCGATCAGGTAGCCGTCGTCACTCTCGATGGGTGCGGGTTGCCTCAGCCAGTAGGCGAGGTCTTCGAACTCCCACTCATGCCCGTCCGTGGTGGCCATCACGAGTAGTAGCCCAGTGTGTAGAGGCGGCCGACGAGGCGGTGCAGGAGGTCGCTGTATAGGTGCGCGAACGGCTCATTGTGGTGGTTCAGGTGAGCGGTCCGACTGACACGATCGGCAACGGCAGACCCGTAGAGCGCGGTGGCTGCATGGTGCATCTCGTGGCTGACGATCCGCGTTCCGAGGTGGCCTCGGGCGAGGCGGATGAGTACCGAGTCTGCACGGCCAGTGTCGTCTGTGCGAGCCTGCGTGACTGCAAGCACGTCCGAACAGTCGTTGCTGTTGTATGCCTCGGCTGCGGCGCGCATGTCGTCCAGTCGGTCGTAGACGTAGACCGTGACGTGGCAGCGTTCTCCGAGTGCCCGTGACGAGACTGTGATGGTCCGCTTCATCAGTGCGTGGCTGTCTCGGCGTGCCAGTAGCGCACGACGGCGGGTTGGCAGCAGCGGTCGCATGTGCCCATCGCTGCCCTCCCGTGTCTCGGGTCGGCCTGTCGACTGGGCCGACTCGTGAGCCCATCCGTGTGGGCGTTGCCGCTCTCGTACTCACCGAGCCGAGCGGCCGAGGTCTCAGGAGAAGCGCACGATCCGGTCGGCGACGAACCCCCATGCTGCGGCGCGTGCACTGCGGCCTGCGTCCTTGGCGTCGAGCCAGCGGCAGTAGGCGCCGTGCCATGCGCGTGAGGTGGCCGACAGTGTGTTGCAGCCTTGGCAGTAGTGGGTCATGGTGCGCTCCTCGGGTATGCGAAACGCCCCGGCGCGTGAGCACTCGGGGCGTTTTCGGGGACGGTGAACGTCCGACGTGAAACATGCTACGGCTCCGCGCCCGCTTTTGTCATTTACGCCGCGCCGTCACGCAGCGCGAGGGTGTACGCGACTGCGCCCTTGTCGTAGATGGGTCGGCCCTCAGTGTCGACCCCACACGGCACGATGACGGACTCCTTGAGCCAGCGCCACAGCGTGACACGGCTGATGGCGCGTCCGGTTTCGCGGCGCACGAACGCGGGCAGCTCGTCGCTGGTCATGGTTGGCACGACGGCGAGCACGTCCATCCACCACTCGACGATGGCCTCCTGTCCGCATTCGGAGCAGTGCGGGTCGGCTTCTGGGTAGGCACGGATCTGGCCGGTGCAGAACCACGTGTCGATGACGAACGGGCAGTCGCCGAGGTAGAGCCATTCGCGGCGTTGGGGTGCTGCTGTGGCGCGGACCTGGCGTGCCCAGTCTTCGAGCTCGTCGGCGCAGTCGGGGGCGGCGTCGTGGCCGCTGAACCAGCGCGCCCACCTGGTCAGGAAGACGGTGAGTCCTGCCGTGTCGTGCCCGAGTGGCAGGTGGTGGGTGAGGTCGCGCTCTTCGACGATGAGCCGCGCCCACCCGTTGAGACTGAGGGTGACTTCGTGGCGGAGGCTGATGCGCCGGTCGAGGCTGGTCACGGCGTCGGTGGAGCCGGCGGTTCCGGTGCCGCTGGTCTCGATCAGGAGTGCGGCCCAGTGGGTGCGGATGGTGTCGAGTGCGTCGGTGATGCGGCCCTCGATCTGTGCGGTGCTCTCGCTCACGTGTCCTCCTCGGTGTCGCCTGCAGGTGGTGTGAAGCGTTCCTCGATGTGGGCTGCGACCTTGCGCGCCCAGTAGTCGGGGTTCGCCGCAGCCCAGTCGAGGGCTTCGTTCATGCCGTCCTGGCGGGCTTGCGTGATGTGGGCCTCCGCGACCGCCATGACCCTGTCGACCAGTCGGTCGCGGTACCCGTTAGGCGCACCGATGCAGGCGAAGTCCAGTTCGTCGCGTAGCGGGTTGGGTTCGGCGCCCTCGCGCTTCGCCTGCTCAGCGTTGGCTCGGGCGACCGCTGCATCCAGTCGGTCGCTCTGCTCCGGGGTTGGGAGTGGGATGCGGCCCTCGACGCGGCGGCCACGTTCGGCTCGCTCATGCTCGTTCACGTCTTCGCCTCCTCGATCTGGTCGGCGCGCTGGCGGAGGCCCATTGCGCTGATGTACATGGGTGTGTTGCCGGAGGGGTTGAGCCTGCTCGCCTCATCCAGGAAGTCCGCCGCCTCCCTCAGCGCCTCGGCCTTGGCTCGTGCGCGGATCTGGTCGAGGCTGACCGTCGCCAACACGGCGCGGGCTGCCGACGCGCACGACGGCCCCTTACCGAGCGGCCACCCGAGCGCGTAGATCGCTTCCGCCGCCCGCTCGTAGTCGGCCTCGGTGAACGGGTCAGTGGTCATCGTCGGCCACGATCCCGATGTCGCGCAGGTCGAGCATGCGGCCGCAGCGGGTACAGCGAAGCACGATATCGCCGGGGTCGCGGTCCCATGCGTGCCGAGTGAGCAAGCAGATCAGACGGCTCATCGGACCTCACCGCCCGTCTGGGTCGCCTCGGTCGGAGCCTCGGGCGCGGGGCACTCGTGGAAGACGGGCTCGGCAGTCAGGATCGGACGGCAGATCGAGTTCTGGTCGGCCCTAATGCGCCCCTCTCGCATGCCTCCTGTGACTGCGACTCGGCTGTGCATGTCTGCGCCACACGCAGGGCATGGGAACCAGACGACGAACAGGTTGCCGTGCGGGACCTCCAAATTCTGGCCCGGTTTGGAGTCCGCCTGGGGCTCGGGGATGAGGGCATGACGTAGGCGCTTCACGTCCTCGCGAATCTGCCAGCGGTGAGCCACGTCAGTCGGGCTGTCGTTCTCGCCGGGCCGGCCGCGCTTGTCCATGTCGGCGGCCAACTCAGCGACCTTCGCCAGCGTGGCCTCGGCACGGTCGGCGCGGTCCTCGGCGACACGCAGCCCGTGAGCGTAATCCTTGGACCGTCGGATGCTCTGCTGGCCATAGTCGCGCACCACGACGCCCAGACGCGCGACCTCAGCCTTCGCCGCGTCATGTTCGGCCACCACGGCAGCCAACTCGGCGTCCACAGGTCCGGCAGCGACCACAAAGTCACGCGACACCCCGTCCCAGACCAGCACGCCATCCCGCCAGATGCGCGCCTCGCTCGGCTTGCCCATTGCTTCGGTGATCTCGATGTCGACACGTGGTCCGGCGGCGACCACAGCATCAGCGACGGCATGGGCAATGGCCACGTCCGCGTGCGCTTCCCAGTCGACGGCCGAAGCAAACGCCAGGTCTCGTGGGTGTGTGCAGGTGCAGGTCCACTCGCTGTCACTCATGCGGACTGACTCGTGCTGTGGCACGACGGCATCCCACGTCACGCGCGCCGCGATCACCTGTGCCTCGGTCGCCTCACGCGCGGCCCCCGACACCGAAACGGCGGGGATCGGGATGGCATTGGGCGCGTCGCAACCAGGCCCGCAGTAGTGCTTGGTCCGGTCCTCGCTCTGATCACGGTCTGCGTTCATGCGGTCTGCCTCCTGGCTTGGTCGGTGAGTGTCGCGAGCCGGCGTGGTCCGGCGCGTCGGGATTCGGGTGCGGCTTCGTTCGTGGCGGCCCTGAGTCGGCGCGGTTCGGGCCGGTTCTCGGGCAGGTGGGTGAAGCGTTCGACGGTGAGTTGGCGCATCAGCTCGGCGTGCGCGTCGTCAGCGGCGGTCATGGCGCGCGGCGTTCGAGCCGGTCGACGTGACGCTCGGCGGCCAGTGCGCGACCCCGCCAGTAGTCGATGTCGCTGCGGACGTTGGACAGGTCGATCGCGGACGAGCCGGTGACGGTGTCGAGGATCGGCGCCCACGTCTTGCGCAGGTGTCCCGCGACGCGATCCGAGTGCAGCCACGCGAGCACGTCGGCCTCTTGGTCATGGCGGATCGGGCATGACCACGTCGAGAATCGGGACTTGCGTTGGAGGATCGTGGTGATGGTGAGCGTCTGCTTGGTGCGCGGCTCGTCGTCCATGTACAGATCGGCGTTGTGCTCGGCGGCAGCGTCGAACCAGTCCCAGCGGTAGATGAAGTTCATGTCCTCGTCCTGCGCGTCGAGGTTGGCGCGCAACTCCTCGAACGAGTCGAAGGCCTCGGAGTAGGAGCCCTCAGCGGCGTAGTATGGGTGGTCGATCTCCCAAAGTCGGGGCTGCTCGCTCATGGCTGGGACTTCCTTTCGGCTCGGGCTCGTGCGATTGCGCGGTCCCTGGTGTTGGTCGGGTCGGTGGTGCGGTGGGGGATCTGGGCGCGGACTGCTGCGATGCCGGCTGCTGTGTCGGCCTCGGCGGCTTCGAGGGAGCAGATGCGGCAGGTGCCTAGGTCCTCTCCGACGCCGGGATGCGACGGGCACGGGCGGCTCATGGCGTGCGCCTCATTGCCGTCTTGGCTGTGGCTCGCAGCAGGCCTGCGAGCATGGCGCGGTGCATAGGAGCGGGCATGAGTCGGGGAGCACGGCGTATGACTTGCGTCGCCTGCCCATTGGTCAGCATTAGGCCCCACCCGGCTGGTAGGTCGTCGCGCACGATCGTCAGATCGGGGACGACGAGCCACCAGCGGTCGACGAAGGGTCGGAACGCCTCAGCCTTGTCGGGGACGCGCAGTTCGGCGAGCCAGTCCGACCGAGAGACCTTGACCTCGTGGCCGTGGATCTCCATGCCTTTTGACGACCAGCAGTCGACCGCGATGGCGTCCGCGATGCGAGTTGATCCTTTGGCGCGGAGTGCTCGATCAAAGGGCACGTGCTCGGCATATGCCCAGCGGTAGGCGTCTCCCACCCGATCCCCGTACCTGACCTGCAAAGCGTCGAGCACCTCCCGCTCGCTGGTCATGCGCCCGCCTCCTGGTCCATGCGCTGTCTGAGCGCGTCTAGGTCGGTCACCACGGGCTGCGGGTGCAGCGCGCGCGGTCGTCGCTTGAGCTCGAGCCCGGCCTTGAATCCCTCGGGCATGGGCGCGGTGACGGCCTTGCACTCGGGGCAGTTCCACGCGGCTCGGGCAGGGTGCTCGGGGCAGCGGGTCGTGACGGCCGAGACGGTTGCCCGTTGTGCGTTGGTGTGCGCCCACCACGGCCCGGACTCGCGGACTCGCCCTGGCGTCAAGCTGTCCGAGTCGCAGGCAACCCACGCGAGGGCCACGGCGAGATCGCGATAGGCGCGGGTGCGCAGGTCGTCGCTGTTGGCGATGAGGGTCAGCACCGACTGGGTCGGCCACTCGGGGCGCAGGTCGTGGACGGCTTGGGCGATGCGCTCGGCGTCTGCCTTGTCGATGGTCATTTCGGCACAACCAAATCCAAGACGTTCCGGAGCTGCTCCGCGCGGTACTGCCGCTGGCCCCCTTGGTCTTGACTAATCTCTACTAAACTAAACTGCACTGTCGTGGAGTCATTCACGAGACGCTCCGAATCCATTCGGGAGCCGTTCCGGAATCGCTCCGGAATTTGGCTAGGGCGTGGTCGTTGTCGATGGCGAACGCAGTCCATGCCTCGGGCTCGTGTTCCTGGCAGGGCGCAAGCTTGGATTTCGTTGGGTGGCTTATCTTTTGGTGCTCACGCCATGACGTGACGTGGACCAAGCTGATGCCGTTGACGGCATAGGCGCAGAGCACCCGAGACATGATGAGTTCGTCGACAAACCCGCGAACCTTCCTGTCGGTTACTGAGCGTCGCCTCGGCCAGATCGCGGACTTCATGAGCGTTTCGTCGTTCTCGCCGCGTCCAAAGTCGTCGGCCCAGCACCAAATGCCGGCGAAAGTGAGCATCGCTTCGACGGAAACGGCGTTCATCGTGGCGCTCGTGAAGAACTCAGGGGCCAACATTCTCTTGCGCGCCATCAGTTGGGACCCCCGATGCGCCTAGCCGGTCCACTCGGGCGCATCGGCGTCCCAGTGCCTCGGATGCGGCGCCGAACCGTCTCCCGAGCGATGCCGTAGCGCGTCGCAATGGCCCGGATTCCGTCGCCTGCGAGGTATTCGGCGGCCATCTTCTCGGCGTCAGGGATGGGCTTGCGCTGGCTGTGGCCGTTGGTCGCGACCACCCCGGCGTGCTCCAGATGGGCCCGCGCGGACGACCATGCGCACCCAATCTCAGCGGCTATCTGGGCCGTGTTCAGGCCGGCCGCAGCGAGCTCGAGGATGCGTGCGACGTCGAGCTTGATGGCGCTCTTGGCGGGTGCATTCTTGGGCTTAGGCGCTGCCTTGGCTCGGCGGATGGCGCGCGCCTGTGCGATGGCGGCGTGGTCGACGGGTGCGGTGTGTGCGGCCCAGTCGAGTCCGCGTGGGCGGGGTGTGGCGGCCCGGTAGGTGGTGGTCGGCGGCAGGGGTACGTGCGCGCCGCAGAGGGTGCCGCCTGCGAGGGTTGAGCCGGTGACGTTCATGCGCTCGCCCTTGCTTCCTTGCGTTTGATGGCGCGTCGTTCGTTGGGGTTGGTGTCGCCCAGCACGGCCCACTCGTCGCCCACCTCGAGCGCCCACGCGAGACACGGGGCGACGGACGGGCATAGGGCGCAGTACGCCTTGGCCGCGGCCTCCTGGTACTCGTGGCCCTGCCATGACGAGCCAGGGGGCACGAACAGCTCGGGGTCGGCACGTAGGCAACGGGCCTCGTCGCGCCAGTCGTCGCCGTGGTCGGTTTCGAGCGTCGGGTGTGGCCGTGCGTTGCGCGCGTGGATCATGAGGTCACCTGAACTTTCCGTCCGGAAGGGCTTGACGTATATACACGCAAGGTGCACGATGTATATACACACCAACCCGAGGAGTCAGCATGTGGACCGCGACTGAGTTCGTACACACCAGCAAGGGCGACGTGGACCGCAACGTCATCGAGAGCACGGTCACCCGCGAGGTAGCGGTGCGCATCGTGACCGAGGCGGCCGACGCGCACGTGAGCGCCAACGGGCACGCCATCGCCAAGCGCTGGGACTACCCCGGCAAGGTCTCCATCCACTGCGAGTGCCACGACACGTTCATGGCGACCAGCGACGGAAAGGGCTGACGTGGCACTGATCCTGAGATCCCTGCGCGTCCCCGAGGATGTGTGGCGCGCCGCCATGACCAAGGCGCACGCGGAGAACACCACGCTGTCGAAGGTCGTCGTCGCGTTCCTGCGACGGTACGTGGCACGGAAGGGGGTGTGACAGATGCTGTCTGACGAAGCACGCGCATACGTGCGCGCACTGATCGAGGTAGACGAGGGTGAGAACGCCCCGAGTGACGAGGTGCTGGCAGAACTGGAACGGTTCCTATCCTGACGTGGGCATGAGGTGGTGGTCACGAGGCCACCACCTCAGCCATGTCAGCGAGCCACATGCGGCCCGTCGCGGCGCACTGGAGCGGAACGACGCCGTTACCCAGCGCCTTCAGCTCGGCGTTGCGTGCCGCGCTCTTGAGCCGATCTCCGGTGAGTACGCGCCCGCGCTTGTCGGTCATGCCCTCCCAGATGGCGGGGTTGGTGACGTGGCCTGCGGGCAGCATCATCATGAACTCGACGAAGGTCGGGGCGAGTCGTGCGCCACCCTTGGGTCCGGGCTCGGTTGGTGCGGGTGCCGCCCTGCCGAGGACGTCTTCGTGGCGGCGTATCGCGGCCTCGTACTGTGCCCAGTCTTGCGATTGGACTGCCATGGACAGCGGGGCGAACGTCGAGTTCCGACCATCACTTCGACGCAACCTCTCGTGGTACTGCGCCAACGTCCCACCAGGTTCATGGGCGGCCGGTGTCGGCAGCAACTGCTGCACGGCGCTCGGCAGCATCAGGTCGCCTGACGAACCGCGCTGGTTGGGGCCGCCCTTGGTGCCGTCAGTGGCGCGCGGGGTGGGCAGGAGTGCGGCGACAGTGCGCAGGTCCATTCCGCCGTCACCGTGCGCGCCTGCCCCGTTCGTGCGCGGCGTCGGCAGGAGTCGCAGGGCCTCGATCTCCAACGACTTGCCGTGCCCGTTGCCGTTGCCGTGCTCGGCCCGCATACGGTCCGTCCAGGCGTCCCAGGCGTCCCAGGCGTCAGGCGTCTTGCCCGCGCCCATGTCGTTGACGGCAGGCGTCGGCAGCAGGGTCATGTCGGTAGCGTCAACACGAACGTGTTGAGGGGCAGACTGTTCCTGTCGAACTGGCTCGGCCCGCCAGTGTTCGCCCCATCCTGAGTGGTCGGCGTCGGCAGGAGTGGCCCAGACGAAGACCCGGAACCGTCCGTGACAGGCGCCGACGTCGGACGCTCGTATGCCGTACCAGCTCGCGTCATACCCGAGGCTGGAAAGGTCTCCGAGAACACGTCCGAGAGCCCGAAGAGAAGGTCGGTGCCGTGCTCGGGGATCGTCACCCACGCATCGCGGGCAGCGTCCCACTTCGCTATCGGCGCACGCGGAGTAGGCGCCCCGGACGTTCTCCCAGACGACGAGCTTGGGTCGGATGACATGGATGGCCTCTCTCATCTGCACCCACAGGTTGGAGCGGGTGCCGTCTGTCATGCCGGCGCGCTTGCCCGCATGGCTCAGGTCTTGGCAGGGTGTGCCCCCGGTGAGGACGTCGACCGGATGCACCTTGCGCCAGTCGATGGCCGTCATGTCGCCCAAGTTGGGCACGTCGGGGTGGTGGTGCGCGAGGATGCGCGACGGTGCGGCGTCGAACTCGCTGTACCACGCGAGCTCGCCGCCGAGGACGGACTGCACGCCCATCTCGAGGCCGGAATACCCAGCGCACAGGGCGCCGTATGTGAGCCTCATGTGCCCACCTCGTCAGCGGTCCATGGCACCCACGCGGACGCCTCGCACCCGGTCATGAGCAACCCACTGTCGTGACCTCGATGCGCGCGCCCGTGGGGTTGAAGCGCGACCCGTCCGAGTAGACCTTTACCGCTTGGATGCCGACGACGAGCGAGTCGTCATGGATCAGGCGCGCGCTGGTGAGTGCGTCGAGCGTCGAGCGGCATAGTTTGTCCAAGTCGCCCACTGCGCGCGACGTCGGGTAGTCCGGTGCGGACGGGCGCAGGGTTGAGGCGTTGCGCCCGGTGCCCCAATGCGACGAGGGGCGCCGCATGGTGAAGGTGATGATGACGTGCACGGGATCGGTCAGCGGGGCGGCAATCCCGCTCTCCTGCATGGCTGTCCGCGCCGCGGCCTCGACAGCGTCACGCCAGGGGCGCACCTTCTTGGACGACTCGATCATGCGCCCGTTGCCGACGTGACGCTTGCTGCCTTGCGGGCCAGGGTTGCCCTCGACCATGAAGCTGATTGAGGTGTTGGCCGGACGGCGGGGAGGGGAGGAGTCCTCATCCCGCGCGTCCGGCCCCTCGACCTCAGGCCCGTGTGGGTGCACGGATGTCGCGCCTGAGGGAGTCGGTCGGGGCCTCATTGCTGGGCCTCGTCAGCGGGCGGCTCTTCGATGGCGACCCGGCTGGCAGCGTCCGAGATCAGCGCCTCGATGACCTGCGACGCCTGACCCCTCGTCAGGTCGTTGGTGGACTCGACCGGGTGACCGATCACGCCAGCGATGTACGCGAGTCGCGCGGCCTTGCCCTCGGCTGACTGTGCGGACGTGTCGAAGCCGGCCTCGGTGAAGAGGGGGAAGATCTTGCGGCGCTGGGCGTCGGTGATCTGCTCGCCCGTCTCGGGCTCGTCGGCCACTTCCTCGGCGTCGTGGACGTCGTCGTCACTGTTGGTCTGCTGCTGCTCGTAGCCCTCAGTCGGCGCACCCGACGTCTGCACGTTGATGCTGTCTGCGGCGTTGGGACGCTGCACGGCAGCCACAGCGGCGCGCAGCGCATCGACCCCTGCCGTCTTCACGACGGTGGTTCGCTCGGGCTCGACGTCCTGCATCTCTTCGCGGGCGTACTCCATGCCGAGCACAGCCTCAGACGCGCCCATGCGGACAACCTCAGCGATGGCGCGGGCGCGCAGCATGGCGGCGGGATACTGCTTCCACGTGTCCTTGCCAGCGAGCCCAGCGGCTCGGGCCTGCTCGATCGTCCACGTTGCCTCGAATGGCTCGTCGGGGTCGTCGGCGCGGATCAGGATGGCGGTGCATGTGGTGGCGTCGCCCTTGATGCGGAGGCGGTGGCCGGCGCGGCGCACGACAGCAGCCATGAGGTTGGCAGACGGGGACGGCCTGCCGTTGACCACATAGATTTCGTACAGCGACTGCGACGGGGTGAGGTCGAGCGCCTGCCCCAGCCCCATGGCGATGAGCACGTTGGCGGGGTTGCCGCGGTATGCCGCCGGGAGCAGCGACTGCCCGCCCTTTCCGGGCTCGGGCTGGTGGACGACCGCCTGCGCGTAGGCCATCTGGTCTGCGAGGGCGAGGTCGGTGCTGGTCATGATGCTTCCTCCATGGGTTCGAGTGCTGGCAGGGAGGCGGTGCGCACGAGGGTCACGGCCTGCCCCTTCGGCTGGCGGCGAGCCAGGAACAGCCCGCTCTCTGTCTTGGCGAGACGCGCGGTGCCCATAAGGTCGAGCACGCGGGCCTTGGTGGCGTCGGCTCGCTCGGCGTGCGCCAAGTCGGTCAGGTAGCGGTGTGCGAGGTCGTCGGGGATGACGGCTACGGCCTCACGGTCGATGTCCGCGTGCACCTTGCGGATCGCGTCATACTCAGCGACGTGGTCTGACAGGGCTGGGGCCGCGTCGTCGTCGGTCAGTGAGTCGTGGAATGCCTTGCAGCGCAGCACGATTGACGCGATCAGGTCGTCGTCGCGCTCGATGATGTACTCGGCGAACTCCAGTTGTGGACGGCCGAACAGGACCGCGATGTAGGCGACCGATGCGGTCGGGTGGCAGGCGAGCTGCCACATGGCTTGGGCCGCGTAGTAGGCAGGCGCCTCGTCAGTGCCGGGCGTGCCCCAGTCGTCGGCGCTGGCCGCCGTCTTGGCGTCCATGACGAACGCGTTGCCGTGGCCGTCGTCCATGCCCATGGCGTCGGGCGTGGCGGCACCCCAGTTGGAGAGCGTCAGTCGTGGCTGCTGCGTCAGGTGGATGGGGTCGCCAGCGGCCAGCCCGTGGCGGTCGGCCCACCATGCGAGCACGCCGCCTTCGAGGTAGTGGCCGCGCGACTTGGCGTCAGCGTTGTTGCCGTCCTCGCTTGGGAGATCGCCGCGCATCTTGTGCCACGTCGTGCGCGGGCTGTCCCATGGGCTGAGTCCGAGGATGGCCGCGACCTTACTGGCCGTGACGAGCCGCACCCACTCGGGGCTGCCGGGCTTCATGCGCCACCATCCATGCGTCGTCCGAGCCAGCGTGCCGCCTTGACGCAGCCCTGCCAGGCCCACAGCAGCACGACCAGCATGAGCGACCCGTAGAGCCAGAGGCCGCCCCATTCGAGAGCGTTGAGGGTCGGCATCACGCACGCCCCTTAAGCCAGTCGAGCAACTTGCCCCAGCAGTCTTGGCACAGGTCGGCCTTCTCCTCGGCTTGCAGGATTCGGTCGTCAGCGCGGTTGCTCGTGGGGCTCTTGATCTGGGTGCCGGATACCACCGCAGTGCGCGTCACGGTCGTGGTCTCCGTGGTGCGGACCGCGCCCCAGAACTGCGTCCATTGGATGTTGTCGATGACGGGCACAGGGTTGCCGCAGCGGGTGCATGGCGTCTTCATCGCGCACCGCCTGCACAGGGGCATAGCGGATGATCCATGCACGGCGGGTCACAGCGCACGACCTGCAGCCCCGTGCGGACCTTGACGCCTGAGACGCGACGGCGGCCCTTGGGCTCAACCCACTGCACAACGATCGTGTCCGAGGCCAGGAAGATCCGCACCGACGAGACGCCGTCGAAGCCGAGCCCGAGCAGTGCCAGCGCGTCGGTCACTTGCTGCCGGGTGACGCTGACAGGGGGTGCGGTGGTGGTGAGCTCACTCACGGGACACTCGGCTCAAGGGCCGCGAACGCAGCGGTGCAGGATGCGCAGGCGCAGGAGTGAATACCGCCCGAACCGAGGCCCACGAACGTGCCGGGCTCGACCACTGGCGTCACCTTCTGCTCGCCCGTGCGGTGCTTGTCGACCCAGCCCGGCACGAACGTCTCGCGCAGGATGCTCGGTCCGTGGTCGAGGCCGTGGCATCCGCACGGGATGACCCTGCTCGTGGCGCAGGACTCGCCCGCGCCGCCGCGTCCGTGGTTCTCGCGGGCGTGCCCGCACTTGCAGATGTGGGTGAAGTGGCTCATGACCTGTCTCCTGCTCGGGATTCGCGGGCGAGCGCATCGCACTCGGCTTCGGTCGTGCACGGACGCCAGACGGCCCCGTGCTGGTGTTGGCACTGCGCCTGCCACTCAGGGCCGGGCTCGAAGTGGTTGATGTACCCGTTGGCCTTGATCCAGCCGGCCGCGTCCTTCTCGGAGTCGCGCCAGATCCACAGGTCGCCGTTGGGTTCGAGCACGGCGGGGTAGATGACGCCGTAGGTGACGTAGTGGTCGCGATACTCGCCGTCGATGCCGTCAGGGTCACCGACCCACTCACGGACCTTCCGCGCACGGGTGTAGCGGACCTCGCCCGGCTGCCCATGTGGGCGTTCGTGCGGGCTGTAGCCGATCGGCTGGGCGCTCATGACGACGGCCCCCGACCTTGGCTCTTGTCGCCCGTCAGGCACTTCTCACAGGGCGTCTTGGGCGTCCCCACGCGACAGGGGAAGTCGCAGTGCTCGCACACGAGCAGCCCATGCACCGTCTCGCGCTTCGTGCTGTGACAGAGGTGGCAGCGCGGGGCAGTGACACTCATCGCACACCTGCCTCGGTGCGCACGTCACGCTCGGGGTGCGTCAGACGGTCAGCGAGCACCGACGCCTCACGCTGGGTGGAGTACGTGTCCGCGATAGTGTGATCGGGCAGCTCGACGCGCCAGGGCTCGGGGTTGGCCGGGTGCGTGCGGTCCTTGGTGACGTGCAGGTTGCCGGTCATCGCTGGGCCTCCGCGTCGAGTGCGTCGGCATAGTCCCGGGCGATCTGGGCGGCAGCGGGGTTCTTGCCCAACGACTGCGAGTCAGACATCTCCCGCCACAAGTCCGCGTCGCTGATAGCCTGCCGCTTGACCGCGATCTCGTCGTCGGCCAGCACGCGGATCGGCTCGACCTTGACGACCATCTCCTCCGCGAGTTGTCCGCGTCCCCGACCGTCGGCGTTGAGCGCGGTGACCCACTTGCCGCCGCGCCGAACTGCCCCGAGATGGACCGTGGTGACGCCGAACCCAGACTCAGGCCGCCTCCCAGTGGTGACGTCGGCCTGCATGCCCTCGGGGTACTCGGGCGGCAGGGCTCGGGTGATGGCGCGGACAGCGTCCGCCGTGTCGCCTGTGATCATGGCCGCCTCCCACGCCTGAGCCACGACCATGCGCCACTGCGCCTCGGTCAGCTCGACGGCGATCTTCTTGTCGCTCATGGTCCGTTCACTCCCTCTTCCAGTCGGCGCACCGCGTCGGCACTCAGCGACTCCAGGCGGGCCACGATGTCGAGCAGGCCCAGTTCGTTGAAGCACGTCTTGGCCCGCAGCAGGTGTTGCAGCCCCGCCTCGTCCATGGGCAGGACGTCGCGCACCTGCACGTTGACCACGGCACCGCGACGGGTGCCGCTGGTGACGGTGGCCCACACGGTTGCGCTGTCGCAGGACTCGGGCTCAGTCAGGCGCAGGGTTGCCCCGGTGCGCATGTGCATGACTCGGGCGCCGGCCTTGAGTGGGGCGATGGTGGCGGTCATGACGCACCTGCCAGGATCAGGCGGGCGAGCGGCATGAGCGCGTGGTCCAGAGTGCGCCCGTCGACCTCTGCGTTCTCATAGTCGGTGGCTAGGTGCTCCAACAGGTCAGCGAGCAAGGAGCCGACGCCGGGGTGCATGGCCGCAATGTAGGTGGCGTCCTCGTTGCGCATCCGCCCGTACTCGTCGGAGTCGGTGACGACGGCGTAAGGGAACCCGTCGTCCTGCAAAGCGGCGGTGTTGATGCCGTGCGGCCACGTCACCCCGGTGCGGCGGTGAGCGTGCGAAAGCATCTGCTTGCCGTTGATGCTCCGGTTGCGCTCGTTGGCTGGACCTCCGTCGACGCAGGCGCAGTGGGTTGCTCCTTGGATGTGCCAGTGATGCCCGCGCTCCCATGGTCCGGGCGTCGCAGCCTCGGCCCGCTCGCGCAGCACCTTCGCGGCACGGCGCAGTTCGTCGGCGCTCATGACCCGCTCCCGTCGCTGGGTGCGGGCGCCACCAGTTCGCGGCGTGCCTTGGCATCGGACTCGAGCTCAGCCGTCCGCTCAGCCAGGTCAGGTGCGGCGGCCCGGTCGAACGCTGCGTGCGCCTCAGCCAGTGCCACACGCGCCGTGTCGAGGTAGTCGACTGTGCGCATCATGAGTCGGCCCTGCTCGGGAGTGCAGAGTCCGGGTCGCACACCTTGCACGGCATGACACCGTTCGCCTTGGCCTCGTCCAAGTCCTCACGGAAGCGACCCTCGGCCCAGTTCCACGGCAGGCTCTTGGCGCCGACGAGACGGCAAGAGGCGCGGTGGTAGCGGTCACCAGTGCGCGACCTACGCAGGATAGTGTCGGCATCCATCCTGCCGCTCATGGTGCCGTCTCCACGAGGACGCGGTTGAACAGTGCGCGCGCCTCACCAACAGCGGCCTCGAGCTGACTCACGGCGTCCGGGATGCGTGCCTGCGTCTCGACGATGGTGCGCTCAGCAAAGGCGAGCTTTGCGCGGGCCGCACTGGACGCGATGCACGCGTCGTCGCGGATGGCGTCGATGGTCGCGATGCGGGCATTGGCTGCGTCGAGATCCAGGGCGAGGTTGTAGTTGTCGACGCTCTTGTCCCAGATGTCACCCAGCGCCTCATCACGCTCGGCGCGGGTCTCTATCAGGTCGGCCCGCGTGATCGCGAGCGTGACAGCCAGCACGACGATCAGCGCCACGAGGATGAGCAGGACGGCGGTCATGACGGGTCCTCAGCGATGACCTCGATGGGCGTCGTCGTAACCATGTCCTCAGGGATGACGATGACGACCTCGGGCCGCAGCGGCAGGAACGCTGCGTCAGGGATCCGCACGGTCAGCTTGACGAGGGCCGTGCCGCCCTTCTGACGGGTGGGCCGCTTCTGCGTCAGCGCGGCGGCCTTGATGCCGCGCAACGACCGGGTGCCGTCATGCTGCACGTAGCCCGACCACTCGGGTTCGATCTGGACGAAGAACTCCGCGTCGTGGTTGCTCATGCGAGCCCACCCCGGACAACCTTGCGGCCACGGCGCGGCGTGGTGCGGACGTGCGGCACGTTCGGCGTGCGGGTGAAGATCATCCAGTCAACAGGCTTCCCACCCATGACACCGTGGCGTCGCTCCTGACGGGTGATGCCCGCGTGGATCACGAGCGGGACGAACGTTCGAGATGGTGCGCTGAGAACTGACTTCGGAGTGCTGGCGTGGTGAGCCATTTCCGGTAACCTTTCTACTGAGTGAGTTGACCCGGTCGCGCTTGTCGGTGAGGCCGGGTCGCTTGCTGTCTGGTCTGGGTGGGGCGGGACCCTCGGGGGGATAGGCCCCGCCCCTGACCGAGTGGGGTGATCTCGGTCGTTGAGGCCACTGGACGCCGTCCCCCTCCACGAAGACGGAGCCCAGCGGGGTTCTAGGGAGCGTGCGTCAGGTGGGACGTCATGCTCTTGGCCAACTCCTGCCGCCACCCGCTCGCGTCCACGAAGTCACGCAGCCGATCCTCAGCACCCTCGGCCAAGTCCTGTCGACCCGTCCAAGCGATGAAGTCACGGACGATCCACGACGCCGCACTGCTGTCTGGGTCAGAGAGATCGAGGTGCGAGTAGTCGAGCGTCTCGGCAGGAGTGGTGTGCCCGAGCTGCATCGTGGCGGCCACCGCGTTGAGCAACGCAGCCCCGATGAGGGCGAGGTCTATGGTCGTCGGCAGGGGCACCGACGCGGGCTCGTAGGTGGTCATGCCGTCTTCCTCTCGACGGCGCCGGCCAGAACCCAGCGGCGCAGCTCGTCGGCCGCGATCAGCGGCTTCTTGATGGCCCGCCCCTCGACCGTCGGGTAGTGGGCCTCGAGGTCCCCGGCGTTCCACGCACGCCGGATCGTGTCCTCGCTGACGCCCGTTGCGAGTGCAGCGCCTTCGAGGTCGAAGGACACGGCGGCGATCGAGGGCTTCATGCGACTGCCCTCTGTGCCTCGGCGACCTCGACGAGCGCAGCGATCAGGGCTGGGTATGTGCCCGGTCCGATGGCGCGCTCGCCGTTCTCGAAGCGCGACAGGTGGCTCTTGCTTATGCCGGCGCGAACCGCGAGCGCGTCCTGCTTGACGCCAGCCAGCACTCGCAGCCGCTTGAACGTCGCACCAAGCGCACCAGCGTCCGGAGGGGGTGGGGAAGGGGTCATGACTTCGACAGTACGCAGTTGCCGCAACTCGCGCAAGCATTTACGTAAGTAAATTCGTAGTCGTCTCACTCATCGTGCGCGGGTTGTATCAAAGCCCCACCCCGGTGCTCTGTGTTGCGTCAGGCTTGGGTAGTTTGAGTCGGCCCTAGATGAGAGTGAGGCTCAGGAAATGGACGCAGAGACCCTGCAGGCATTCGGCAAGGAGATCAAGCGGCTGCGCGAGGTGCGCCCGCGCATCACGATCCGGCAGGTGGCCGAGGCGGCTCAGGTCGCGCCCAACACCGTCAGCGCCGTACAGGCAGGCACTGGTGTCGACGACTCGCTCGAGAAGGTGCTGCGCGCCATGGAGACACTCGGACGCCCGGTCACGCTGGCATGGCCCGAGAGGACCGTCGAGGCCAAGCCATACCCTCACCCAGCCGACGTGATCGGCGACCTCGTGAAGTCGATCCTTCGCGCCGCCCCGCCCGACGAGGCGACTCAGCTCGAGGCTGACATCTGGGCCATCGTGCGCAACCGACCGGAGCAGATCTGCGAGCGGCTCGGGTGGCGCCGGGAATAGTTGCCCCGTTCCATACCCTCTGTCCGGCCTGCGGCGTATCGTCGGCTGGATCCCCCGGTTCGCGCCACCGCCTCCATATCATCCCGGCGCCACCACTCGAGGGGGGCGATGCTGGGAAGTGGACCTATGGCCAGGGGTTGTGAAGTTCTGTACGGCGCCGAAACGGCAGACGCGATGCAGTCGGAGTTTGAGCGGGTGGAGGGCGGCCCGTGCCCCTGCCGGATGGGTCAGCCGTGTCCGATGATCCCTCGGGGCGTCACGTTCACGACGATTCCAGTGCGCGAGGCTCCCGCTCCTGCGGCGTGAGCGCGAGGCCAAGCGTGGCGGCGAGGCCGTCGAGAGCAGCCCGCGTCTTGGTGTTGTTCACGTGGATGTAGGCGCGGCTCGACAGGATCGAAGCGTGGCCGAGAATCTGCGTGATCGTCTCGTCGTCCACGCCGGCCTCCTTGAGCAGCGTCGCCGTCGTGTGCCGGGCCTCGTACAGGTCGTAGCGTCGGCCCTCGATGCCGTCGACCATGGCCACCTGCGTGGCATCCGTCAGTGCCACCCAAGCGTCGCGGTCTGCCGTGTCCGTCTGTGGCCTGCCGTCCGGCCGGGGCCAGACGAGCCCGTGCGGGGACGATGGCCCCACCTCACGCCACGCGGCGAGCGCGGTGGCCATCCACGGCACGAGTGGGATGATGCGCTGGCCTCTGGACGTCTTGGGGCGCACGAGGTGCAGTGCGCCGTCGAGCTGCCGCGCGACGTAGCCAGTGGGGACACGGAACCCTGACGCTCGGTCGTAGCGTGTGCGGTACGGCAGCGGCTTGAGCTGCCACGACACGTCGAGCGTGGCCGCCTCGAGGTCGACACACGCCCATGTCAGCCCAAGGCACTCTGCCGGGCGCATCCCCTGTAGGAGTGCGGCCACCCACCGGGAGGCGTCGGGCCGGCGCGTGGCGGTCTCCAGAAGGGCAAGCGCGTCGAGCAGTGGGAT